>Ga0102954_1000495_pt1 | contig 12060 bp, 13 predicted proteins | sample SalPonA_C_H2O_MG_FD_78511 | JGI IMG/M metagenome (GOLD analysis project Ga0102954, IMG submission 78511) | Water microbial communities from South San Francisco under conditions of wetland restoration - Salt Pond MetaG R2A_C_H2O_MG | ecosystem: Environmental > Aquatic > Non-marine Saline and... | reverse complement strand
GCAGCACTATCTAATATCATCTTAGTACCTGCTGGTAAAAAATCTTTTGTATTATAATCTACATCTTCTTTTGTATAAACTCCAGCTCCCATTAATGTATATCCAGGTTGATAACATACAGATTTTGGATTTGGTTCAACAATTGTAATATCAGGATTACTAAGTGTATTTGTTAATCTTGCAGCAGTTGAAACACCTGCTAATCCACCACCAATAATTAGTATCTTACCTTTAGCTTCACTTGCTTTTACTTCATTTGCTTGAGCTTGTGTTCCACCCATAACAGCTGCAGCTGAACTTAATCCTGCAAGTTTTAAAGCATCTCTTCTTGAGATACCTACTTTTTTTACCTCTTTATCAATAAGTTCTAGTGCTTCGTCTAACTCATTTTTTGACATTTTTAGTCCTTAGATTAAATATTTTATAGCAATAGGATAGCATATTATGAATAACATGAAACTAAAATAGAAGTAAAAGTAATGAAAAAAATATAAGTTTGAGTTATAATGATATAAAATATTATTAATTTGGAAGAGTGATAAAATAGGAGTTAAAGACTCCTATTTTAATTTTTATAAACCTCTTGGGTCAGTAATATAACCAGAAATTGCAGAAGCTGCAGCAACAGCTGAATTAGCTAAATAGATTTTAGAACTTCTAGAACCCATTCTACCAACAAAGTTTCTGTTTGTTGTAGAAATACAAACTTCATCATCTCCTAAAATTCCCATATATCCACCAAGACAAGCTCCACAAGTTGGATTTGAAACAACTCCACCTGCATCTACTAATTTATCAATATATCCAAGTTTTGTAGCATCTCTTAAGATTTTTTGAGTACCAGGAGTTAGAATAAGCCTAACATGTCTAGCTACTTTTTTACCGTCTAAAATTTCTGCTGCCATTTTAAAGTCAGATAATCTACCATTAGTACAAGAACCAATAAATACTTGATCAACTCTAATTTCGTCAGATACTGCTTGAGAAACTGAATGACCATTTGAAGGTAAAAATGGATATGCAATTACAGGCTCTAACTTATCAGTATCTATTTCTATAACTTGACAGAAGTTTGCGTCTTCATCACTGTAATGAATTTTTGGTTCAGCTCTTAATCCACCATTATTTTCAGAAACTTCATTTAAAAATGCTTCAGTTACTTCATCATAAGCTACAATACCATTTTTAGCACCAGCTTCAATTGCCATATTACATAAAGAGAATCTATCATCCATAGATAGGTACTGAATAGCTTCACCTGTGAATTCTAAAGCTTTGTATAAAGCTCCATCAACACCTAAAATTCTAATGATTTCTAAGATTAAATCTTTACCTGTTACATGTTCTGCTGGCTTACCGTTGAATACTACTTTAATAGTTTCAGGAACTTTAAACCAGTTTCCACCTGTGATCATACCAAATGAAATATCTGTACTACCCATACCTGTTGAAAATGCACCTAATCCACCGTGTGTACATGTATGTGAATCAGCTCCAATAATAACATCACCTGGTAATACTAAACCTTTTTCAGGTAATAATGCATGCTCAATTCCCATATCTTTTTCATCAAAGAAATATTTTAAATCATGTTTCATTGCAAAATCTCTTGAGATTTTAGCTTGGTTAGCTGATGCAATATCTTTTGCTGGAATAAAGTGATCTAAAACAATCGCAAACCCTTCTGGATTTGCTAATTTTTCTCTACCGCTTTCTTCAAAAGCTCTAATAGAAATAGGAGTTGTAATATCATTTCCAATTACCATATCAATTGGACTTCTTACAATTTCTCCCGCATAAACTTCATGTCCTACGTGTTCACTAAAGATTTTTTCTGTAATAGTTTGACCCATATTTTTATTCTTCCTATATTTATTTTTCTATAATTTTTGTTAATTATATCCAAAAATCATTTAAAAGCTTTAAACAGCTTTTTTACCAAAGAACTGCTTGAAAAGTATCAAAGCAACTGCTATGTTTATTAACACATCTGCTATATTAAATATTGCAAATTCAAATCCATAGTGCCAATAAAAGTAATCAACAACAGCACCATAAGTAAATCTATCTAATATATTTGATAAAGCACCTACATATAATAATGTTGAAGCTAACCAATAATCATAAAAAACCTCTTTATTTTTTAATAAATATATAGTTGCAGCTACTATTATTCCTAATTGTAAATACTTTAAATATCCATCTAAAAATTCAAACATTGAAAATGCAACACCATAATTATAAGCAAGTTTCAAACTCATATAAGGACCGTCTACATCCCAAGATAAGTTAGCAAAACCATATTTTATAAACTGGTCTAATGCAAATAGTAATACAAATATAAATATTGATAATTTTAATTTAGTTTTCAAAAAGCACCTTATTTTACAGTGCTTTTTTAAAGAATGAAATTAACTCATCCATACTTTTAGAAACTTCTTTTTGATCTTTACCTTCTAAAAGTAATCTTATTTTATTTTCAGTTCCTGAGTATCTAATTAGATCTCTGATACCTTTTTTTCTAATAGCAATTAATAATTCTTCTAAACCATCAATTTGCTCTAAAGGTTTTTTCTCACTTACATTCATATTATGTAAAATTTGTGGATATAAATCAAATGGATTTAAAATTTGACTTGCTTTTTTACCTGATTTAATTATTAAAGCTAATACTTGTAAGGCAGATGCTAATCCATCACCTGTTTTAGCAGCATCTGCAAAAATGATATGACCACTTTGCTCTCCACCAAAATTAATACCCTTTTCTTTCATTAATTCTAATACATATTTATCACCAACATTTGATCTATATAATGTAATACCGCAATCAGCTAAGTAATCTTCTAAACCTTTATTAGACATAACAGTTGCCACACAACCATTACCTTTCAATAAATTTTCATTTGCAAGATGTTTACATAATGCTCCAATTAGTTTATCACCGTCAACAACATCACCATTTTCATCAACAACTACTAATCTATCAGCATCACCATCTAAAGCTAATCCAATATCTGCTCTATATTCTTGAACAATTTTACCAATATTATTTGGATGAGTGGCTCCACAATTATCATTTATATTGTAACCATTTGGTTTATTGTGTAGTGTAATAACTTCAGCACCTAACTCTTCTAAAATTGTAGGGGCAACTTTATAAGCAGCACCATTTGCACAATCAAGAACAATTCTTAAACCTTGTAGTGTTAAATCATTTGGAAAAGAACTTTTTATAGATACAATATATCTTCCTATAACATCATCAATTCTTTTAGCAGAACCTATTTCTTTTCCTGTTACTTGATTATCTCTTCTTAACTCATTATCTGAATAAATTCTTTCAATTTCTGCTTCTGCATCCGTACTTAACTTATTTCCATGATTATCAAAAAACTTTATTCCATTATCTTCAAAAGGATTGTGAGATGCACTAATCATAATTCCTGCATCACATCTCATAGATTCAGTTAAATATGCAACAGCAGGAGTAGGCATAGGGCCTATTTGTATTACATCATAACCAATTGCTGTTAGTCCAGATACTAAAGCATTTTCAATCATATAACCACTTCTTCTTGTATCTTTACCTACTAATATTTTTTTTGTTGTAGAATTCTTTTTAAAGTATATTCCTGCAGCTTTTGCAAGCTTTAATACAGTAATTGCATCTAAAAATTCACCAGCCTTACCTCTTACACCGTCAGTACCGAATAGTTTCATTAAATTTTCCTAAAATTAAACTCTTTTTAAGTTCTTTTGGATAATATTCTACCCTTAAAAATTTTATAAAGAGGTTAAAATAAAATGGCAAACCACAAATCTTGTGAAAAAAGAGTTAGACAAACTAAGGTTAAAACTGAGAGAAACAGATTCTACAAAACTAGAATCAAAAATGTTATCAAAGATGTATTATCAGCGGTAGAAGGTGCAGATAAAGAAAAAGCAACAGTAGCTATGAAAACTGCAAACAAATATATCCACCACTGTGTTGCTAAAGGTATCTTAAAAAAAGGTAACGCAGCAAGAAAAGTATCTAGATTACAAACTAAAGTGAATGCTATCTAATTATATTAGATAAGAAAAGATATAAATGTTAAAAGACAAATTACAATCGTTTATCAATAGATATGAAGAGATAAACAACCTACTAATATCACCAGATATTACTAGTGATATTAAAAGAATGACTGATTTATCTAAAGAACAGTCATCAATTGAACCAATTGTTACAAAAGCTAAAGAGTATAATCAAGTATGCGATGATATTGAAGAAAATAAAATGCTACTTGATGATGACGAATTAGGTGAATTAGCAAAAGAAGAATTAAAAACATTAGAGCAACAAAAACCAGAACTTGAAGAAGACATAAGAGTACTTATGATTCCAAAAGATCCAAATGATGATAAAAACATCTATTTAGAACTTAGAGCAGGAACTGGTGGAGATGAAGCTGCACTATTTGTTGGAGATTTATATAGAGCTTACCTAAGATATGCAGAAAATAATGGTTGGAAAGTTGAAATGATGAACTCAAGTGAGAGTGAATCAGGTGGTTTCAAAGAGATTGTAATTTTAGTTAAAGGTGATCATGTATTCTCAAAACTTAAGTTTGAGGGTGGAACTCATAGAGTTCAAAGAGTACCTGCAACAGAATCACAAGGAAGAGTACATACATCAGCTATTACAGTAGCCGTAATGCCAGAAGTTGATGACGTAGATGTACAAATTGATCCAAATGATTTAAAAATTGATGTGATGAGAGCAAGTGGTAATGGTGGACAATCTGTTAATACAACAGACTCAGCTGTAAGAATTACTCACATTCCTACAGGACTTGTTGTAACTAACCAAGACCAAAAATCTCAACACAAAAATAAAGACAAAGCACTAAAAGTTTTAAAAGCTAGACTTTTTGATATTCAGATGCAAGAAAAAATGGAATCTGAAGGTGCTTCAAGAAAAGAGCAAGTTGGTAGTGGTGATAGAAGTGGAAGAATTAGAACATATAATTATCCACAAGGTAGAATCACAGACCACAGAATCAATCTTACACTGTATAGACTTGATGCAATTATGAATGATGGATTGTTTGATGAAGTAATTGATCCTCTTATTGCTGATCATCAAGCAAAACTTATTGAAGCTAATGGACTGTAATAGTTCATTGCTTTGATTATGATTGAATTAAATAAAACTTACTTACACTACAAAACCCAAGCAACATACTTAACTATAAACTTTTGTAAAATTCAAGAAAATGACACTTGGATAGATGCAATAATATACAAACCTTTAAATCATGCAGATAAATGTGAAGATTTATTTGTAAGAACTCAAAAAGAATTCCTAGAAAAGTTCAAAATACAAAAGTAACCAATCTGTAATCAATTACTATTATACTTTCACCATATTAAATTTATGGAGAGTAAAATGACATTTACAAAATCATTAATCGCATTAGGTGCAAGTGCTTTATTAGCAACTTCTTTATCTGCAAGAGACCAAGTTAAAATTGTTGGTTCTTCAACTGTTTATCCATTTTCATCAGCTGTAGCTGAAGAGTTAGGTGCAATTTCAAATTACCCTACTCCTGTTGTTGAATCAACTGGTTCAGGTGGTGGTATGAAATTATTTTGTGCTGGAAACGGATTAAACACTCCAGATATCACTAATGCTTCAAGAAGAATGAAAGCTAAAGAATTCAAAATGTGTCAAGAAAACGGTGTAACAAATATCACTGAAGCTGTAATTGGTTATGATGGAATTGCATTCGCTCAATCTAACTCAAATAATTCTTTTGATATTTCTAAAAAGAACTTAGCTTTAGCAGTTGCTAAAGAAGTACCTTCTAAAGATGGTAAATCATTAATTCCTAATCCATACAAAAAATGGTCTGATATTGATTCATCATTACCAAATAGAGAAATTATTGTTTATGGACCACCTAAATCTTCAGGAACTAGAGATGCATTCGAAGAATTAGTTTTACAATCAACTTTCAAAAAAATGTCTGTATATACAGACCTTTACAAAGCTGATAAAAAAGCAAACAAAAAATATAAAAAATACTCTGTAATTAGAACAGATGGTGCATATGTAGAATCAGGTGAAAATGATAACTTAATCGTTCAAAAACTTGATAAAAACAGAGCTGCATTTGGTGTATTTGGTTTTTCTTTCTTAGTTGAAAATCAAGATAAATTAGAAGGTGCTACAATCAATGGTGTTAAACCAACTCCAGAGAATATCTCTTCTTCAGCTTACCCTGTTTCAAGATCATTATTCTTCTATGTAAAAAATTCTCATGAAGAAAAAGTACCTGCAATTAAAGATTATGTATCTTTATTTATGTCTGAAAACATGATTGGACCTGATGGAATCTTAGGTGAAATCGGTTTAATTGCATTACCAGATGCTCAAAGAGAAGCTATTAGATCTTCAGTATCTAAAAGAGAAAAATTAACTTTAGACGCTTTAGGTAAGCACTAATTTAACTTATAAAAAGAGAGTTTTTACTCTCTTTTTATCTTATATAAACCTCAATAAAACAAGACTCTTAAAATAGAGATTTATCTGTTTTACGCGAACAAAGAGATAAATTTCTATCTTAGAAGTTACCTACAAACAATACTTTCAATCCCTTGTAACTTTTCTGTAATCAAACAAATATAAAATTCTACAAATTTAAGAAGAAGGTTATTACTTGGAAGATTTAAATTCAAGCAAAAAAAGAAGAGAGCTTAATGAAAAACTTATCAAGCTTGCATTAATTACTGCTGCTACAATTTCAATACTTACTACTTTTGGTATCTTGTTTTCTATACTTTTTGAAGCTATTTCATTTTTTGAACTAAGAAGCTTTTGGTATTTTATAACTGGTACTGAATGGACTCCTGGAGTTGTAGGAAGTAAATTTGGAGCTGTTCCAATTTTTGCAGGTACATTTGTAATTACAATCATAGCTTTATTAGTTGCCATTCCAATAGGTTTAGGAAGTGCGATTTACATGAGTGAATATGCTTCTAGTACTACTAGAGATTATTTAAAACCTATTTTAGAAGTATTAGCTGGTATTCCAACAGTTGTATATGGGTTCTTTGCAGCGATTACAGTTGCACCACTTGTTGTAAAAATGGCTAACTCAGTTGGATTAGATGCCACTTTTAACTCAGCGCTTGCATCTGGAGTTGTTATGGGAATTATGATTATTCCTGTTATATCTTCTTTATCTGATGATGTAATTAGATCAGTTCCTGACTCACAAAGAAAGGCAGCATTAGGACTTGGATTAACTCAAGGTGAATGTATTAGAGATGTAGTTTTACCATCTGCTATGCCTGGTATTATTTCAGCTTCACTATTGGGATTATCAAAAGCATTAGGTGAAACTATGATTGTTGTAATGGCGGCAGGTTTAAGACCAAATCTTTCATGGAATCCCCTTGAAGATATGACAACTGTTACAGTTACAATTGTAAATTCACTTGTTGGAGATTTTGAATTTAACTCTCCTGAAACATTAAGTGCATTTGCATTAGGACTAATTCTATTCGTTGTGACTTTAGTTTTAAATATGATTTCATTAAAACTAATTAGAAAATTCAAAGAAAAATATAAAGTGAATACATTATGATGACAAAAAAAGACAAAAAGAAATTAAAAGAAAATCCATTTTATGATCCAACATTAAATAAAAGACATAGAAAGTCAAAAAGATTTAAAAAGTTTACATTAACTTCATTAATCTTTTCAATTGCTTTTTTGGCATTTTTCTTATTTGATATTGTAACTAAATCAATTCCTGCATTTAGTATTACTTATATTAAAACAGATGTTGTTATAAATGATAATACAATTGGAGCTTATCATAAAGCTGTAGATAGAAAAATTAGAAAACTTGTTTCAAGAGCTTGGTTAAGAGATATTAGACAATTAGTTAAAGAAAACCCAGCTTTAATGAATACTACTCAAAGTATGTGGGTTTTAGCAGATGACCAAGTTGATCAATATTTAAAAGGTCATCATAATACTTTAAAACCAAAACAAATTGTTCAAGTTGAAGAATTAAAAAAAGCAGGTATGATTGAAAAAAGATTTAATACAATCTTCTTTACAAGGGGTGATTCAAAAATTCCTGAATATGCTGGACTATGGTCAGCTGTTGTTGGTTCTGTATTTACATTAATTATTACTATGGTTGTTGCATTCCCTATTGGGGTTATGACAGCAATTTATTTAGAAGAGTTTGCAGAAGATAATAAATTTACAAGATTTATTGAAATAAACATCAATAACCTTGCAGCAATTCCTTCAATTTTATTTGGTTTATTAGGTTTAGCAATATTTATTAACCTATTTGGAATGCCAAGAAGTTCACCTTTAGTTGGTGGTTTAACTTTAGCACTTATGACTTTACCAATTATTATTGTAAGTTCAAGGGCTGCTTTAAGAGCTGTTCCTGATAGTATTAGACAAGCTGGATATGGATTAGGTTTAAATAAGATTCAAGTTACAAGAGATCATGTTTTACCTTTAGCATTCCCTGGAATTTTAACAGGTTCTATTATTGGTTTAGCACAAGCAATGGGTGAAACAGCACCATTAATTATCATAGGTATGATTGCATTTATACCAGATGCACCATCAATGGTAACTCAAGCAGCAACTGTAATGCCAGCACAGTTATTTACATGGGCTGGTATGCCTGAAAAAATGTATATTGAAAAAACAGCTGCTGGTATTGTTGTGTTGTTAAGTATTTTAATTTCATTAAATGCATTAGCAATATATTTAAGAAAAAAATTCGAAGTTAAGTGGTAATAAGGATAAATAAATGTCAAAAGAAAATAAAGTAAAAATCAAAGTTGATGAATTAAATCTATGGTATGGAGATAACCATGCCTTACATAATATTAGTTTAGATATTTATGAAAATCAAATCACAGCTTTAATTGGACCATCTGGATGTGGTAAGTCTACATTTTTAAGATGTCTAAATAGAATGAATGACTTAATTTCATCTGTAAAAATAGATGGACAAACTGTAATTGATAATAAAAATATTTATGATAAAGACGTTGATGAAGTTAGTGTTAGAAAGAAAATTGGTATGGTATTTCAACAACCAAACCCATTCCCAAAATCAATTTATGAAAATGTTGCTTATGCTCCATTAAAACATGGAATTGTTAGAAAAGGTAAAGCTTGTGATGAACTTGTAGAGTCTTCACTTAAAAAAGCAGGTCTTTGGGAAGAAGTTAAAGATAAACTGGAAACTCCAGGAACTTCACTATCAGGTGGTCAACAACAAAGATTATGTATAGCTAGAACTATAGCTGTTAAACCAAAAGTAATTTTAATGGATGAACCAACATCAGCACTTGATCCAATTAGTACTGAAAAAATTGAAGCTTTAATGCTTGAATTAAAAAAAGATTACACAATCATAACTGTAACACACAATATGCAACAAGCAGCTAGAGTTGCTGATTATACAGCATTCTTTCACTTAGGAAAATTAATAGAGTACGATAAAACAGATACGATTTTTGTAAATCCATCAAATAAAAAAACAGAAGATTATATTACAGGAAGGTTTGGATAATGTTACCTACATACGAGTTAAAAAAAGAGAATATCGTAAAAGATATTATTGAAATTGGTGAAGATATTTTAACGGCGTTAGAAAACTCTTACGATGCAATTAAAAGTAATGAAATTTCTCAATTATCAAAGAGTAAAGTTTCTGTTAAAAAGATTGAAGAAAAAGCAAATAATATTGATAATGCAGTTGTTAAGCTTTTAGCTTTATACTCACCTGAGGCAAAGGATTTAAGAGAATTAATTGCTTATTTAAAAATTACAAATGAGTTAGCAAGAGCTGCATACAATGTTAAAACGTTTGCTAAACTATTTAAAAAATCTTTTAGTGATGATTTAAACACTAATACTATTTTAGAGTACACATTACCACTTCATAAATCAGCTCACTTAGCTTTAAAAACAGCTATGTCAATGCTTAATGATAATGATGAAGAGTCTGTAAAAAATAAGTACCATAAAGTATTTATTGAAGTTAGTAAAACAGATGATTTATATTCAATGATTGAAAAAAATATTTTAAAGTTAATGACAAAAAACCATGAATTAGCTAAAGAATATTTTGAAGTTTTAACAGCAGTTAGAAAACTAGACAGAATTACAGATAGAGCATCATCATTAGCATTATTGTCTAAATTTGCAGAAATTGGTGGCGAATTAGAACACTAATGCTATTTTTCAGTGATATAATATACTATGAAAAATAATCTAATAAAAATAAAAGAGTTCCTAGGATCTTATTTTGAAGTTGTTGTTGCTGCAATAGTATTTGCATTAATCTTAATAACAAAAACTCCATTCTCAACTGCTATTATTCTAATGCTTGAATTTATAGTAGTTATGGAAGTTATTAAGATGATACATGATTTTATTCTAAAGAAAAAAATCAGGCTTAGATTTGTTGTAGATATATTTATTATCTTTTTAATTAGAGATGTAATTATTTTAAGTACACATCAAAATAGAGATTACTTCGATATTACATTTTTACTTTTTGTAATTTCTATATTCTTTATATTTAGAATATTAGCAATTAAGTTTTCACCGGGTGTTATCAAAATTTCTCAAGATGCAGTTGTTGAGTATGAAGATGATAGACCTAGTGTAAAAGTAAAAGAGATAAAAGATGAAATTAGAACTATTGATAAAATAAAAAGTGAAAAAGAAAAAAATAATGACAAATAAAACTATTTTATTGGTTGAAGATGAAGAGGATATTTTAGAACTTTTAGAATACACTCTTCAAAAACAAGGTTATGAAACAATTGGCTTTTTGAATGTTGATAAAAACCTTGAAAAAGTTCTTGAAGAAGAAGAGATTTCTTTAATTTTAATGGATAGAAACTTACCAGGAATTGAAGGTACTGAGTTCGTTAAAAAGATAAAATCTTTAGGTCATACTTGCCCTATTATTTATGTAACTGCAAAAGATAAAGACGAAGATATTTTAGATGGTTTTGATAGTCATGCTGATGATTACATAACTAAACCTTTTAACTTAAAAGAATTAGTTGCTAGAGTTAAAGCTGTAATAAAAAGAACTTCAAATGAAATAGATGATGTTATAAAAATAAAAGATATTACATATAAAGCTACAAATAAAAAATTCTATATCAATGACAAACCAATTGAATTAACTCATTTAGAACATGATTTATTTTTAGAATTCATAAAAAATAAAGATATCTTACTGAGTAGAGAAACTTTACTTGATAGAGTATGGGAAGATTCTTATGATACAAAACTAAAAACTGTTAATGTTGCAGTAAAAAGATTAAAAGAAAAAATTGATCCTGATTCTAGTAAAGGTTATATCAAATCTGTTAGAGGGGAAGGTTATATTTTTTGCTAAAAATACATCAGTTATTTCTTAGAACCTTTCTTTCAATATTTTTTTTAATACTTATCTTATTAAGTATTCTTACTTATTTTTGGTCAAAAAATCTATATATTAATCAAGTTGAAAAAAATCTAATTCAAAATATTGACACCTTATCAATTGTTTTAAAAGATTTAAAAAATATCGATACTATAGTAAAAGATTTAAACGCTAGAATTAATCATAGAATTACAATCATTGATGAAAAAGGTAATGTAATAGCTGAAAGTGACGAAGATAAAAGTCAAATGGAGAACCATTCTAATAGAACGGAAATACTTCAAGCAAAAGATAAAGGAATAGGAAAATCAATAAGATTTTCCAACACTTTAGATGAAGAACTTTTATACATAGCAAAAAAAGTAAGTATTAATAAAAATATATACTTTATAAGAATGGCTGATTATACAAACAAGATGATAAGTAATTTTCTAAAACTTGCAATGCAAGTTATTGGATTAATTTTCATATTTTTAACTATTTCATTTACAATTACATATATGATTAGTTTAAAAATAAAACAAGAAACGCAAAATATCTTAGATTTTTTAACTCAGTTATCTTCTAAAAAACCTTCATT
>Ga0102954_1000492_pt1 | contig 12076 bp, 10 predicted proteins | sample SalPonA_C_H2O_MG_FD_78511 | JGI IMG/M metagenome (GOLD analysis project Ga0102954, IMG submission 78511) | Water microbial communities from South San Francisco under conditions of wetland restoration - Salt Pond MetaG R2A_C_H2O_MG | ecosystem: Environmental > Aquatic > Non-marine Saline and... | reverse complement strand
ATCCTATTGCATATATTGAATCAATGCTTAATAAGATTGTTGAAAAAATATTTAGTGAAGGTAAAAATAGAAAATCTAGTAGAAAACCTGACATTGGTACACTTATTTCTGGTGCAAGAATGAATATTGAAGCTATAATTGCAGAGACTCAACTAAGTGCTAAAGAGATTTTAGACATTAAAGAAAATGACATTATTTTATTTAATAAAAATGCAACTTCATCTTCTGCAAAAGTATATATTAACAAAAAAGAGAAATTCTTAAGTGTATCAGGTATTTCAAGTAATAGAAAATCTATACAAATAAGATCAAATGTAGACAAAGAAAAACAAGAAACTCTAGAAATGTTAAGAAAAATGAGAGAAGACAGACTTCAAAGAGCAAAAGAATCTTCTGAAAATATTCAAAGACTTTTAAAAGATAGAACAAATACAAAAGAAAAATAAGCATAAAGTAAAGATTAAATCTTTACTTTAAAACTATAACTAATTATTAGTTTTCAATACTCCATGCTAATTTTTCTCCCGCATACATAGGTACAACATTTTCCCCATGAGCTTCGTAAATAGCTGGAACTATAAAATCTTTTTTTACTAATTTAATAGTTTTTTTAATTGGTTTTTTATTATAAATTCTTTGAGCATTTAAAGATACAAATGCATTTAAATTATCTAAAGCACCATTTTCTTCAAATAACTCTGTAAGAACTTGTAAAATAATTGGTGAAGTAAATACACCAGCTGCACATCCACAACACTCTTTTTTGTGTTTAGGATGAGGAGCACTATCACTACCAAACATTAATTTTGGGTGAGCTTTTAAAGCAGCATTTAATAATGCTTCTTTATCTTCATTTCTTTTTGCAATAGGTTTACAAAATAGATGAGGCTGTAACATACCACCTGCAACATCATCTAAAGTAATAAGTAAATGATGTAAAGTTACAGTTGCATGTAAATTTTCATGCTTATCTAGCAACTCAACTGCATCTTTAGTTGTAATGTGCTCCATGATTATTTTTAAATCAGGGAAATTACTTGCAATTGATTCATAAATTGGCATAAATTCTTTTTCCCTATCCATAACAAAACCATTAGTTTCACCATGAATACATAAAGGAATTCCAAGTTTACTCATAGACTCTAACGTTGGTCTTAGTGTTTCAATATTCATTGAAGATACACCATTTTCAGAGTTTGTTGTAATTCCTGCTGGATATAATTTTATAGCTATAATGTCGTCTTTTACATCTTCTAAAAACTCATAAGAATAATCATCTTTAAAAAATAGTGTTAAATAAGGTTCAAAATCATCACCACTACAAGCTTCTTTTATTCTTTCTTTATAAGAAAGCAGAGCTTCTTTAGTAGTAACAGGTGGAACAAGATTAGGCATAATCAATGCTCCACTAAAAGTATTTGAAGTTAATGGACCAACTAATTTTAGCATTTCACCATCTCTTAGGTGAAGGTGCATATCTAAAGGTTCATTTATCTCAAATGTTGTGATTTGGCTCATTATATAGCTTCCTCATCTTCTTCACCAGTTCTGATTCTAACAATCTTTTCAACTGGTGAAACGAAGATTTTACCATCTCCGATTTTTCCTGTTTTTGCTGCTTCAATGATAATATTGATAGTTGAATCAACATCATTTTCTGAAACAATTAATTCAATTTTAATTTTTGGTAAAAAGTCAACTACATACTCAGCCCCTCTGTATAATTCAGAGTGACCTTGTTGTCTTCCGTAACCTTTTACATCTGAAACTGTCATACCTGTAATTCCAGCTTCAGTTAATGCTTCTTTTACGTCTTCTAATTTAAATGGCTTTATAATAGCTTCAATTTTTTTCAATTTTAATCCTTTATTTAAGTCTTATATTTTAACAAAACAAATTTTAGAACGCCCTTTTGAACTCAGGATACGCTTCTAAACCACATTCTTCTACATCAAGACCTTGCATTTCTTCATCATTATGGGCTCTTAATGGAGCAATTTTATTTATGATATATAAAACAATATAAGATACAATAAATGCAAAAATTGCAACTAAAATAATACCTTTTAATTGTCCCATTAAAGTGATATCGTCACCATTTGAAGCAAAAATACCAACAGCTAATGTACCCCATATACCGTTTACTAAGTGAACAGATAATGCCCCAACAGGATCATCAATTCTTATTTTATCGAAGAAACTAACACCAACAACAACTAAAGCACCACCAATAGCACCAATTAATATTGGAGTATAAATATCATATAAATCAGGTCCTGCAGTTATAGCAACTAATCCACCTAAAGCACCATTTAGTACCATAGTTAAATCTAATTTTTTATATTTCAAGTGCATAATAATACTAACCATAATAGCACCTGCTAAACCTGCTGTATTTGTATTCATAATAGTTAAAGCAACTAAATCAGCATTTTCTTTTGATGCAATTGATCCAACAGAACCACCATTAAATCCAAACCAACCAATCCATAATAAAAATGCACCTAAAGTTAGTAATGGAATATTTGAAGCAGGAATAACTCTAATTCCACCCTCTTTTGTATATCTTCCTTTTCTAGCTCCAATTATTAAAATCGCAGCTAATAGTGCCCATCCACCTGTTGAGTGAATAACTGTAGATCCAGCTAAGTCATACATACTTAATTCAAAAACAGTTCCTTCTAAAAGGTTTGCTCCCCAAGTAACATTTACAACTAAAGGGTATATAACAGCAGCCATGATAATTGTAAAGAATGCTAAAGGCACAACCTTTGCTCTTTCAGATACACCACCACTCATAATATTTACAACTTTTCCAACAAATGCCATTTGGAATAAGAATGCCGCCCATTTACTCATACTATCACTTCCGAAATCTCCAAAAGCGATTGAATAACCAATTAGCAAAAATGCTAATGATGCAATTGCATATATAAGTGTATTAATTGTTAATACAGCCGTAACGTTTTTTGTTCTAACTATACCAGCTTCTAGCATAGCGAAACCTGGAACCATAAAGATGATTAATGTCATTGCAAATAATGCATATAACGTATCAATAATGTAAGAAAATTCAGAACCCATTATTTCTCCTAGTATTTTTGAGAAATATTATATTGAGTTTAATAAGTAAGTTAATGAAAGAATTGTATAAAAAATATACAAATCAAGAAAAAGTATTCTTTTTCTTGATTTTGTAGAAAAATTAGATAGCTTCGCTACCTTTTTCTTCAGTTCTGATTCTTACAACTTCTTCTAAAGAAGAAACGAAGATTTTACCATCACCGATTTTTCCAGTTTTAGCAGATTCAACAATTACTTTGATTGTTTCATCTACCATGTCATCTTTTACAACAACATCAATTTTAATTTTTGGTAAGAAGTCAACTACATACTCAGCCCCTCTGTATAATTCAGAGTGACCTTGTTGTCTTCCATAACCTTTTACATCTGAAACTGTCATACCAGTGATTCCAATTTCAACTAATGCTTCTTTAACGTCTTCAAGTTTAAACGGTTTAATAATTACTTCAATTTTTTTCATATTTTATTCCTTCTACCTTATGATCTTTTGAACTCAGGGTAAGCTTCTAAACCAGTTTCATGAATATCTAAACCATTTACCTCAGTCTCTTCATCTACTCTTAATCCCATGATTACATCTAAGATTTTCCATACAATGAATGAAGCAACGAATACAAACGCACCGATTACAACAATACCTTTTAATTGAGCCATAATTGTTACATCTGGATTAAAGATACCAACAGCGATTGTTCCCCAGATACCTGCAACTAAGTGAACAGATAAAGCACCAACAGGATCATCAATTTTTAACTTATCGAACATTGGTACAGCAAATACAACAATAGCACCACCAACAATACCTTCAATAAATGAAACCATCATTCCTAAATCAGGACCAGCTGTAACTGAAACTAAACCTGCTAATGCACCATTTAATACCATAGTTAAATCAACTTTTTTATAGATAAGTTGAGTTAATAACGCAGCAGCAATTGCACCAGCAGCAGCAGCCATATTTGTATCAGCAACAACTAAAGCAATTCCTTCGATATCAGCTTTAGAACCCATAGCTAATTGAGAACCACCATTAAATCCGAACCATCCCATCCATAAAATGAATGTACCTAAAGTTGCTAATGGTAAGTTTGAACCAGGAATTGGTCTAACAGCACCGTTTTTACCATATTTACCTTTTCTAGCTCCTAAAATAAGAACACCAGCTAAAGCAGCCCATCCACCAACAGAGTGAACAATAGTTGAACCAGCAAAGTCAGAGAATCCAGCAATAATTCCACCTAACTCAGTTCCACCCCATGTCCAGTGACCTTGGATTGGATAAATTAATCCTGATAAAACAACAACAAAAATTAAGAATGGCCATAATTTAATTCTTTCAGCAACAGTTCCTGAAATAACTGACGCAGCAGTTGCAACGAACATTACTTGGAAGAAGAAATCAGCAGCTAATGGATAAGAATCTCCACCTGTCATAGTAGCAGCACCAAAACTACCCATAAATGAATTTCCATCACCATACATTATGTTATAACCTACAAAGTAGAACATAATACAAGAAATTGCAAATAACCCAATATTTTTTGTTAATACCGTAGCATTATTTTTAGTTCTTGTTAAACCAGCTTCTAACATAGCAAACCCAGCTGCCATCCACATTACTAGAACTCCTGAGAATACAAACAGGAAACCGTCTAGTATATATTTTACATCAGTAAAATTTTCCATAAGACTCCTTTTCTTATTTTAAATAAAAATATGCTGTCATTATAAAAGATAAACATACAGTTGTAAACATATTTGCTGTATAAAATATATACAATTGTAAATATCTATTATATATTCTAAAATATACAAAGTAATACTTATTGCAAATATCTATTATTAATAACCATAAAAACACTGACTTATAAGTTTATACAAACTATTTTTGTAACTTTTGATTTATCAATAGTGTATATTTTACTGTTTAAATATATAGTTGATTATTTTTTATTCAGTTAATTCTGTATATATTTTCAATAAAATACTATAATAAAAGAAAAAATATACAGATATGTTAGGAAAATTATATGAAAGAGTTTTTAGAAACTTATAAACAACATAGTGAAGATATAGAATATTTTTTACAAGAAAGCCTTAAAAATGCTGGATTATTCAGTATACATAAGAAAAATAACTTTCAAGAACTATTTGATTTGTTTCCATCATTAGAACTTGTATATATAGTAGACAAAGAATCTAAAGTACAAATATCAGATGATTTTTATAAAAGTAAAAACGATGATAAAGGTAAAAACAAAGATAGATCACATTTAATTAGTAAATTACATTTTAAAGAATCAAATGTTGCTTTTTCAAAACCATATATTAGTAGTGCAACTAGAAGTAGCTGTATTACTGTATCAATTAAAGAAGGTAATGAAATCTACTTTTTAGACTTTAGATTAGAAATCTTACTGGAAAAACTTAGTTTACTTGAATTAAATAAACCTTTTCATAGCTTAACAAAAGCATTTTATATACTTGCTGGTTTTTCTATGATGATTTTATCTATTGCAACTATTTTATACTCATTGTATGACTTTGTTGCGTATTTATTTATTGAAGATACTTTATCTTTAGAGATGATTTTTAAACCTATTATTGCTTTAACTTTAAGTATTGCTATATTTGATTTAGCAAAAACAATACTTGAACAAGAAGTGTTTTTTAAATCCTATTCTAAAAACTCAAAGGTTGAAACTAAACTTTTAACTAAATTTTTAATTACAATTATTATTGCTTTATCTATTGAAGCTTTAATTGTGGTATTTAAAATTGCAATTGATGATTATCATGCAATGATTAATGCGTTTTATTTAATAGCAGGAATTGCGTTGATTTTAATATCATTAACAATTTTTATTTACTTTTCACAAAAGAAAAAATAAGGGACTATCATGGAAGATTATATAGCTTTAGACGAAATATCAAAGGAAATACTTAACTCTGCAAAACTACTTCAAGCAGTTGATGTAAATGCTTTAATTTTAGGAGAACCGGGAGTTGGTAAAAAAGCTTTAGCTTCATTTATATTACCAACTTCAAAAATCTATAATGCAAAAGATTTACAAAAAGATATTCAAGATGAAGTTTTGACTTTAAGTAATGAAGCAATTATAATTGACAAAATCCATGAAATCACAAATATTGACCTATTTATAAATTGGATTAATGAATATTCAATTAGAGTAATAGCAACTTCATATAACAATGCTTTAAATCAAAAGATTCAAGATATATTTTCAATTAATCTTGAAATTCCAATTCTAGCAAAAAGAGAAAATGATACTAATGCTTTAGTTAATAAGTTTTCAAAAGAGGCTAGTGAAACTTTAGACATGTTAATAATACCTAGCTCTAAACTTATAGTTAATATTTCAAACAATACTCATTCTTTAAGAAAATCAATATTTTTCTCATATTTGTTTGAAACAATAGGGGAAGAAGAAATATTAATGTTTTTAGAAAAATATTTAGGTGAACATTTAGATGGTGAAAATGTATATAAAGACCTTCTTTATTTATTTGAAGTTCCTTTAATTAAAGCATCAACAAATAAATATAAATCTCAAGTTCAAGTTGCTAAGAATTTAGGGTTAAATAGGATAACATTAAGAAAAAAAATTGACCAACATAAAGAATTACTATGACCGAACTAAATATTGAAATTGAAGACCTAATATCAAATAATGCAAAAGACTTTGAAATATCTAAAGTTTTTAAAAAATACTATAAAGAGTATGTACAAGCTATAGATACAACTTTAGAATCAACAGGTGGAAAAGACTTTTTTATAAAACATACAAAGTCTACTGATAAATTTTTAGTAGCAATGTATAAATATATACTTAGAAAACATTTTGGTTCATATCAACCTATGAGTAGTTCTATTCCATTGTGTTTAGTTGCCCTTGGTTCTTACGGTAGAGAACAACTTTGTATATATTCAGATATTGATATTATGATTTTATATGAAGATATAAAAGGTTACAACCTAAGAGAAATTATGGAAGAGTTTGTAACTTTAGCATGGGATTGTGGATTGAAATTAGGTTCAAGGGTTCATGAATTAAATGATGTTGCTAAGGTTGTTGAAGAAGACATAACTATTAAAAGTTCTATTTTAGAATCAAGATTAATATTTGGATCAAAACATCTTTGGTTTGGATATGAAAATAAATTAATGCAAATAAGAAAAAACAACCAAAAAGAGTTTATTTTAGATAAATTAGAAGAGCATAAACAAAGACTTTTAAAATATCCATTAAAAATGGAACCAAATATCAAAGATGGATATGGAGGAGTTAGGGAATCTAACTTACTTTATTGGGTAGTAAATGTTTTATTTGGGATTACAAATACAAAGTATCTAATAGGAATTCATTACACAGAAGACGAATATAGAAAATATAGGCAATCTTTAGAATTTGTTTTTCAAGTAAGAAATGCCTTACATAATGTTGCAAAGAAAAAACTAGATCAAGTTACCTTTGATATTCTTCCTGACTTAAGTACAAAACTGGGATTCAAAAATAAACCAAGACTTACTAAAGAAAGACAATGTATGAGTAAACTACTAATGTGTCTGCACACTATTCATACATTTACAGCAACTATGGTGAAAAAGTTTACAAGAGAAGTACTATTTAATCCTAAAAATATAACTAGACTTAAAGAACATAGGTATAAAAAGAATTTATATGTAGTTGGTAATACTTTATATACATCTTTTAATGCAAAACCAAAAACATTAAACAACCTATTAAAAGAATTACATGACTTACCTAAAACTGTTACAAGATTTGATAGATCATATATTTATTATGCAAGTAAAGCTAAACTTCCTAAAATTCAAACTAAAGAAGTTAAAAAGAATTTAAAAGCAGTTCTACATAAACAAGAATTATATCCTGTTATTAAACTTCTTTATAATGCAGAATTATTCTCTTATGTATTCCCTGAAACTAAAATAATAATGCACCAACCACAATTTGATGGATATCATCAACACCCTGTTGATATTCACTCAATTAAAACTTTAAAATCTGGGCAATTTATAAACGATAAACATATTTTATCTGTATATAATTCACTTACTAAACCACAGCAAGTTATTACTAAACTCGTTGCATTATTCCATGATATAGGAAAAGGAAGACCTAGTGATCACCATATAGTTGGGGAAAAACTATTTAAAAAAATGTTAGAAACTCTTGATTTTGATTCAGACTCAATAAAAAAAGGTGCAAGGCTTGTAAGGTATCACAATATGATGTCGTATGTAGCAACCCACGAAGATATATATTCTGAAAAAGCAATACTAGATTTTACAGGATTAGTGAAAAATAAAGCTACTTTAAAAATGCTGTATGTTGTAACATATTGTGATATTAGTGCTGTTGGTGAAAATGTTTATAATAACTCTATTTCAGCATTGATGAATCAATTGTATACACAATCAATGTTAGCCTTTGAAAATGAAAATTTAGTTAAAGAGAGTGTTAGAAGAAACAATAAAATTGCAACTATTAAAAAACTTGATAGATACGATAAACTACCACATTCATTTAAAAAGAAAATTGGATATATTTCATCAAATCAGATATTCTTAAAACATAAAGCAGAAGATATTTTAGATATAGCAATTAAAGCTAAAGATGTTGATGACTATATTTATAAGATTATTAATAAAGATTTCTTAACTATTAGAATAATCAGAAATATTCCTTTAAATTTAGGTTATTTACTTGGTAAATTAGAGTTCTTAAATATTTCTAATATGAATATATATAAACTATTTGACAATAAAAAAGCATTTGAAATATCTTTTACAGAAAAAATTGACCACGAAGATATAAAATTTGTTGCTTCAATTATTGAAGAGTCCTTTGATATGACTAAAAAAATTCAGCAAAAAATCCCTGAAATAAAAACAAAAGATATAAGTGTAAATTGTAATCATACTTCATATTTAGCTTCAATGAATATTGTTACAAAAGACCAAAAAGGTTTATTTGCTCATATTGCAAAAGTTTTTGATGACTTTAATATTGAAATTGAGAGTGCAAAACTTCATACACATAGAGGGCTTGCAAAGGATTTATTACTAATTGAAAAAAATGGAAACTTTTGTTCAAATAAAGATGATATCATTGATATCATCTGTAGTGTAAAAGAGTAGTTTATTTAATCTTTTAAGAGAATTTCAGATATCTCTTTAGGAAAGTCTAAAGGGATATTATGAGAAGTAGTTTCAATACATGTAAATGAGATGTTTTTATCTCTTTTTTCTTCTAATGATTTAATCCAATTATCATCAACTAACCTATCTTTATCTCCATAAATTATATGTAAAGGCTTATCATTGTTTATTACTTTTTCTAAAAGGTTTTCCCTTTCGAACGTAGCTTGAAGTTGCATTTCAAAGGTGTCTCTTCCTAAATCTAAAAACATATCTTGTATTATTGAAATCATCTCTTTATCATCATAAGAATTTTCATCAATTAATGTTTTAATTTTATCTATAGTAGGAGCACAAAAATCATATTCTCTAGATGCTATCATCATTTCTCTTCTTCTATTTATCTCTTTTTGAGAAGAAACAGATCCAGATGCAGCAAGTAAATATAGCTTAGATATTTTATTTGGATATTTTAAAGAAAAATATAAAGAAGCATATCCACCAAGTGAAAAACCCACTAGTTTTGAATTATCTTCTTTAATCTGTTCATTTATGATTTCACTCATTTCATCAAAATTTAAAGTATGTGGAATATTTAAATAAATTAGTTCATATTTATTTTCAAGATATGGAGCCATTCGACTCCATAATCTTTCATCACACATTAGTCCAGGAATAAAGTATAATTTTTCTTTCATTTACTTTGGTGTTTCACTAAATTCTTTAACTTCACTCATAGCTTCAAACCAATTTCTAGTGAAATGATTTTTGATATATTTGTCTCTATGGGGAACTATACAACCTGAGCAGTTTTGGTGAATATAATCTTCACCAATAAACTGTGATCCATCCCTTGAGTTTATTGAACATGTTGAGTATAAAGTTTTACCATCAATTTTCTTATATCCATCATCTTTAAATCTAAAATTAGGACATGCACAAAAATAACAATTTAATTTTTCATAATCATGACATTTTTTATTGTCTTTATATAAAGGACAAAAGTCTGGTTCATTTATAACCATATTATCAAACCTAAAGTACTCTATTATTTCTTCTTGAGTTTTTCCTTCAAGTTTTTTCATAACCTTACCATGAAGATTACCTTGCATTTCAAACCATTCGCTGTATGTCATCAAATCTTCACCTTACTTAAAATTTTTATTAACTATTTCTAGAAAATCTTTAGGATTTTTATATCCTATAATTCTAGCTTGTTTTACTTCTTCATTATTTGTATTCCAGAAAATTAACGCAGGTGGTCCAACAACTCCAAATTTTTCTTGCATTGCTTTATCATCTGCATTATTTTTTGTTACATCAGCTTTCAAAAGTGTAAACTCATTTAGTTTAGCGATTACTTTTTCATCTTTAAAAGTAATACCTTCTAACTCTTTACAAGAAATACACCAATCAGCATAAAAATCTAACATAACTGGCTTGTTAGATAGTTTAACTTGTTCATTAATTTCATCTAAATTTTTAACATAAATGAATTTTAATTCTTGTTGAGCAGAAGCTACTTTTCCACTTGTGAATTTTTCAAATGGTTTTAATGGATTTGTTTGTCCACTTAAAGCACCAACTAAAACACTAGCACCTAAAATCAAGAATAATACTGTGAATATTTGAGCAATAATATGAGTAAATACTCTTAAATATAATCCTAAAGCAATCAATAACACAGCCCACATATACATTGTATAAATAGGATCGATTATTCTATCTAACATCCATACAGCAATCGCTAGCATCACAATACCAAAGATTTTAGATACATTATCCATCCATCCACCTGGTTTTGGCATAAACTTACCAGCTCCAATTCCTATAAGTAATAAAGGAATACCCATACCTAAACTCATTACAAATAAAGCAGCTCCACCTAAAACAGCATCACCTGTTTGACCAATATAGATTAAAGCTCCTGCTAATGGTGGAGCAACACAAGGTCCAACAATTAGGGCTGATAAGAATCCCATAATAGCAATTCCTAAAATACCTTGCTTCTCTTTTCCTTCAGTAGTACTTTGAATTTTGCTTTGGATACTTGATGGTAATTTAATTTCATAATAACCAAATAATGAAAATGCTAAAGCAACAAATATTAAAGCAAATACACTTAATACCCATGGATTTTGTAAGGCAACTTGTAAATTAGCTCCAAAGATACCTGCTATTACTCCTGCTATTGTATAAGCTAAACTCATTGCTAGTACATACACTAAAGACATAAAGAAACCTTTAGATGCTGTCATTTTTTCATTTTGTGAAGCCCCAACTATAATTGATGATAAAATTGGAATCATAGGGAAAATACAAGGTGTTAAAGATAATAATAATCCAAATCCAAAGAATGTAGCAAGGATTAATAAAATATTACCACCTTGTAAGTTTTGAGCAATAATATCTGTTTCATTTTGACCTTCAGCTGCATTAGAAACTTGAGTTTCTACAGGTTTTGCAACTGTTTCATTTGCTTCTTTTTTTTCAGTTGGTGCACTTGTATTATTACTTACACCTGATAAAGAAATAGTTTTGCTCTCACTCATAGGAGCATAACATAAACCTTGTTTTGAACATCCCTGAAAATCAAGTTTAATATCAAATTCATTTGAATTAATCTTACTATTAATCAAAGAAAGAGGAACATTGATATCTAAATTCTCTAATTGAACTATAAAACCATCATATTCAGTTGGTTCTGGTATTCCAACTTCTTCAGTTAAGTCAACAACTTGAGGTTTTGTAATAGATACTTTTATCTTATCATCATATAAATATATATCTTTTCTAAGAACTAACTTT
>Ga0102954_1000491_pt1 | contig 12078 bp, 10 predicted proteins | sample SalPonA_C_H2O_MG_FD_78511 | JGI IMG/M metagenome (GOLD analysis project Ga0102954, IMG submission 78511) | Water microbial communities from South San Francisco under conditions of wetland restoration - Salt Pond MetaG R2A_C_H2O_MG | ecosystem: Environmental > Aquatic > Non-marine Saline and... | reverse complement strand
TTTTCATATTTTTCATATACATCTGCAATTTCTTGATAAAGTTTTAATTGTGCAGTTGCTTTTGCTTCTTCGGGAGATAAAAGTGTATTTTTGTATTTTGATATTTCAGATACTAATACTGAAGTTGTAATTTCTTTATTAATAGATTTGATAATTCTTTTTTTATCATCAGTATCAATTATAATAAAATTGTTTTTTCTATTTAATTCATTCATATGAAATTTCAAGAATAATAATCCAAATTTATGGAATGTACATAATAATGGTGGAGTATTAACAAATGCTCCATCAATTAAGCTATATGCTCTTTCTCTCATTTCATTTGCAGCTTTATTTGTAAATGTTAAAGTCAATATTGAAGCAGGGTCTATACCTATTGATATTAAATAAGCAAGTCTTGTAGTAATAGTTTTTGTTTTACCAGAACCAGCTCCAGCAAGAATTAGAAGTGAACCATCTATATGCGTTGCCGCATCTTTTTGTGCTTCATTAAGTGAACTAAGTAGTGTATCTGACATTTTTATCTCCATAATTATATTATTATAACAAATCTAAACTAAATAGTGAATTTACTTCCTTTTAATTATTTTATTTATAAATTTTAGTTATAATACTTTAAAATCAAAATAGGGGAAAAAATGTTATCAGATTTCTCAAAACTAGAAACATTTTTAGCAGTTGTTAAAGAAAAGTCATTCTCTAAAGCTTCAGCCAAATTAGGGATATCTCAACCAGCTGTTACTCAACAAATGAAATACATCGAAGATTATTTAGATGTACAAGTTGTTGATAGAAAGAAAAATGGTATAAAACTTACAAAAGAAGGACAAATGTTATTTAACATTGCCCAAAAAATAGAAAAGTGTGTAAGTAATGCAGAAAAAGAATTATTAAAGATAATGAACAAAGATGTTACATTTGTTTTTGGAGCATCATTTATAATTGGAAATTATATTTTACCAAGGTTCTTAAATAACTTAAAAGAAAATATAAACAATGAAGTTTCAATTAATGTTTCTGTATCTCATGAAGCAATTGATGATTTATTAAACAAAAAGATTGATATTGCTTTAGTTGAAAACTACATTCCAAATGATGACTTAGTATATAGAGAGTGGATGGATGATGAGATTGTAATTTTCTCTAATCAAAAACTTCCGAACAAAGCAAAAGCTGATGATTTATTATCATTTAAATGGGTATGTAGAAATCCAGAATCTCAAACTAGATTGTTGTTCAAAGAATCACTTGATAGAGCTAATTATCCTGATTGTGATACATTTAATGTAACTAGTGAAGTTACAAGTGCTACAACTATTGTTCAAACAGTATTGCACTCAGATAAAAATGAAACTCCAACTGTTTCTATTGTTTCAAGAAATGCTATTGAATCATTATTAAAAGCAGGTGCTTTATATGAATCAAGAATTGGAAATCATAAAATGATGAGAAAATTATATATTGTATATAGAAAAGATAGAAAGCACGATGCTTTCATTGAAAATGTAGTAGATTATCTTTTAAAACTAGCTAAGTCTCAAATCAAATAATAAAAATAAAACTAGGACTAAAACCCTAGTTTTAAAATCTTTTAGTAATTAAAACCTTCTTTTTCTAAAGCAAGTCTAATTTTTTTCATTTGCTGATGTTTGTTTCTACACCACTGTGGCGATAATAATGTATCATCATCAATACCAGCTGTAATTCTTTGTACAGAAATAGTTTCAGGTAAATTAACAATTGATTTTACAACTGTATCTACATATAAATCTTCAGTTATTGGTTCAAATCTACCTTTTCTATATTCATTTGTTAAAAGTGTATTTTTAACAACATATAAAGGGTGAAATTTAATTGAGTCAACATTTAAATTAACTGTTTTATTAAATGTTTCAAGCATCATATCTTGATCTTCACCAGGTAAACCATAGATTAAATGTCCACAAACATTTAAACCTTTTTCCTTACTTCTTTTAATCCAATATTCCATATTTTCAACAGTATCGCCTCTGTTGATTTTTTCTAAAGTTTCATCATAAAAAGATTGAATACCATATTCAACCCAAATCTCTTTTTCCTTTGATAAACCTACTAAATAATCTAATATTTCATCAGTAACACAATCTGTTCTTGTTCCTATACTTAAACCTATTACATTATCAAAGCTTAGTGCTTTTTCATATAAAGCTTTTAAAGTAGGAAATGGAGCATATGTATTTGTAAATGATTGAAAATATACTAGAAATTTTTTAGCACCAAATTTATTTTGAAGCCTTTGTTTAGTGGCTTCAAATTGCATTTGTAATTGTTGTAGTTGTTTATCTAAAAATGGGTTTTCATTAATTTTAGGATTAAGTTTGAATTTTGGTTTTCTTTCTTGTAGATTAGGTGAAAATGAATCATTTTCACAAAATGAACATCCACCCTTTGCTACTGTTCCATCAATATTTGGACATGTAAATCCCGATATTGATACAGGAACCTTATAAATCTTCTCACCAAATTTGTTTCTAAAATACCTACCTATTGTTAATACGTTTTTTAATTCACTCATTATTTAGTTACGAAGTAATCTCCATTAAAGCTCTCTAGTGCGTAGTTTCTATCTTCACCAATTGCTTTAACTAAATCATCAACTGAAAGGTAATCTAAAGAATCAGCTTCGATGTATTCTCTAACTTCTTCTATAGACATGTTATTTGAAATCAGTTCCTCTTTGTTTGGTGTATCAATACCATAATAACAAGGATACTTAATCTCAGGAGATGCAACTCTAAAGTGTACTTCTTTAGCACCAGCATCTTTTAACATTTTTACAATTCTTTTAGAAGTTGTACCTCTTACAATTGAATCATCAATTACAAGTAATGATTTACCAGCAATTAGTGACTTCATAGGACTTAATTTCATTCTTACTTTTAAGTCTCTAGTCTCTTGAGTTGGCTCAATAAAAGTTCTACCCACATAGTGATTTCTTATAATTCCATATTCAAATGGAACACCACTTTGTGCTGCATATCCTAGTGCTGCTGGAACACCTGAATCAGGTACTGGTACTACCATATCAACTTGAATACCATTTCCTTCATCGTTTTTAGCTAATGCTCTACCCATGTTTTCTCTAGTTCTGTAAACATTTTTACCATCAATAACTGAATCAGGTCTTGCAAAATATACATATTCAAATGCACATGGTCTATATTCTGATTCAAATAATTGAACTGATTCAGGTTCATCATGATCTTCATCAAAAATCAACATTTCACCTGGGTTAACATCTCTTATGAAATCTGCACCAACTAAGTCAAATGCACATGTTTCAGAAGCTACTATATATCCACCACTTTTTAACTTACCTAAAGATAATGGTCTAATACCATATCTATCTCTTATTACAAACTGTTTTGATCTTGATTGAACAATAAAACAATATGCCCCAATAGTTCTTTCTAATGCTTCTTTAATTCTATCTCTTAATTTATCTTTTGTATTTTTTGCAATTAGATGAATTAAGTTTTCAGTATCCATTCCAGTTTGGAAAATAGCACCCTTGTCAATTAAGTCTTGTCTAACTTGTTCTTTATTGATTAAATTACCATTATGAACAATAGAAATTTCACCTAATTTATACTTAGCATATACAGGTTGAGCATCTAAAATAGAATCTCCACCTGCTGTTGAGTATCTATTATGACCAATTGCCATATTACCTTTTAAATAGTTTAACGCATCTTCTGTGAACACTTCAGATACAAGTCCTCTATCTTTTTTTGTATAGATTTTTCCATCACAAGATGATGAAATTCCTGTTGCTTCTTGCCCTCTATGTTGCATTGCAAATAAAGCTGTTGAAGCTACTCTTGAAGCGTTATCGTTACCAAAAATTCCTACTATTGCGCACATTGTTTTTTCCTTATAGTCCTAAAGCGTCGTTGATTGAATAAAGTTTTGGATCTTTTCCAATAATCCATTTTGCAACTTTTATAGCACCTCTACTAAAAGTGTTTCTTGCAGTTGCTGTGTGATTTAATTCTAAGAATTCACCATCGTTATATAATCCAACTGTGTGTCTTCCTACAATATCTCCACCTCTTAATGCCATAACTGCAATTTCATCTTTAGTTCTAGCACCAATATTTCCATCTCTTCCCGATACTCTAACACTATCAAGGTCTAAATCTCTAGCATCAGCTGCATGCTCTGCTAAAGTTAAAGCAGTTCCTGAAGGAGAATCTACTTTATGTCTGTGATGTTGTTCAACAATTTCTAAGTCAAAGTCTCTTAAAGTTTTTGAAGCTAAGTGAACAAGTTTATTTAAAACTGCAACACCTAAACTCATGTTAGTTGCATATAAAACAGGTACAATTTTACTAGCTTCTAATAAAAGATTTTGTTGATGCTTTGTAAATCCTGTAGTAGCAATTACTAAAGGTTTTCCATTTCCATTTTCAACAATTTCAGTTAAAAGGCTTTCCGTTGCAGATGGTGCACTAAAATCAATAACTACATCACTTTCGTCAATTAAAACTCTGTAATCATTAGTTACAATTGTACCTTCAGGTACATCTTTTTTTAATTTATCAAATACGTGAACAGCACCAACTCTAGCTTGTTCATCATCTTGTAAATCGTCAATTAATAATGAACCTACTCTACCTGTACTTCCTAAAATACCAACTTTAATCATTTTTGAAACTTTTCCTTTTGTATTAATATAACTACATCATATAGAATAAAATTCTAAATAATGTAGTAAAACCTAGAGGGCTTTAAAAATAAAGCCTTTATTGATTATCCAAGATATTCAATAATATCTACACCAGCTGTTGCACCATCACCAGCAGCACATACAACTTGTTTAGCTGCATCAACTCTTACATCACCAGCAGCATATAAACCAGGAACTGAAGTTCTCATTTTTAAATCAACTTTAACTTCACCTTGCTCATTAGTATCACAAATGTATGAACCATCTTCTTGTTTTAAAGAATCACTTAATACATCTCTACCAACAAATACAAAAACACCTGGAGTTGGTAAATCTCTAATTTCACCTGTTTCTTTGTGTTTTACTTTTAATCCAGTAACACCTGAAGCATCACCAAATACTTCTTCTACAGTTACATTTGTAACTTCTTCAATATTTTCCATAGCTTTCATATGCTCAACAGTTGAAGGTGCAGCTCTATATGTATCTCTTCTGTGAACTAAATAAACTTTTGAACATAGTTTTGCTAAATAAACAGCTTCTTCAATAGCAGTATCACCACCACCTACTACAGCTACTTCTTTACCTTTATAGAAGAAACCATCACAAGTTGCACAAGTTGAAATTCCTCTACCAAAGAATTCATCTTCACCTTTAAATCCAGCACGTCTAGGAACTGAACCAGTTGCTAATAAAACAGATCTTGCTTCCCATTCTTTACCATCAACTGCAAAAACTTTAAAAGTGTCACCATTTTTCTCAACTTTTGAGATTTGATTCATTTCTTGTTTTAATCCAAATCTTAAAGATTGCTCAGGCCAGTTTGCCATGAATTCCATTCCAGATTTAATTTCCCCTTGACCTGGGTAGTTTTCAATTTCAGAAGAACCAGTAATTTGACCTCCTGGCATACCCATTTCAAACATTACAACATCTTTTAAACCACCTCTTGTAGCATACAGTCCAGCAGTTAAACCAGCTGGTCCTCCACCAATAATTGCTAAATCTAACATTTTATTTATCCTTAATTATTTGTAAAAAATTATAATATCTATCTGAAAAGCTAATAATACTAAAAACTTCGTAAGTTAAAGATTAATTGCCATCCGAAGATTAATGGATAAATTTTATCATTTAATAATTAATACTATCTTAAAATTTGACATAAAAAAAGGGAAAAGAAGTAAAACTTCTTTTCCCTTATAAACAAGCTATTAAAAATATTATAATAATGAGTTAATTTTGTCAGTGAAAGCTTGTTTGTTAGATGCACCAACCATAGTATCTACGATTTCACCATCTTTCATGAAAACAATAGTAGGAATTGATCTAACTCCATATTTAACTGCTAAGTCTTGTTGCTCATCAGTGTTAACTTTACAAATGTTAGCTTTACCTTCAAAGTCACCAGCTAATTCGTCAATTACTGGAGCAATCATTCTACAAGGTCCACACCATGGAGCCCAAAAGTCAACCATAGATACACCTTCTTTTGTTACTTCGTCAAAATTTGAAGCTGTTAATTCAACATATTTTCCCATTTTAAATTCCTTTTATTAAATTTTTGATTCTTAAATATTTTTACAGTTTAAAAAATTATAAATTAAACTTAAATAAAATTATATCTTGTAAAAACTTAAAAAAACTTTTTATTGGATAATTTTTATCTATAATCTTTGCTAAATTATAATTTTGCTAAAATCTAAAAAATTTAATAAATGGAAATTTAACTATGGATATTAGAAAAGAGTATTTGGATTATTTCAAAAGCAAAGGACATGAAGTTGTATCTTCTATGCCTTTAGTTCCTGATGATCCAACATTAATGTTTACAAATGCTGGTATGGTTCAGTTTAAAGATATTTTCACAGGAGCTATCCCAACTCCAAGTAATCCAAGAGCTACTTCTTGTCAACTTTGTGTAAGAGCTGGTGGTAAACATAATGACTTAGAAAATGTAGGATATACAGCACGTCATCATACACTATTTGAAATGTTAGGTAACTTCTCATTTGGTGATTACTTCAAAAAAGATGCTATTGCTTATGCATGGGAGTTTATTACAGTTAATTTAGAATTACCTATTGAAAAATTATGGGTAACAATTCATGATAGTGATGATGAAGCATATGATTTATGGTGCGAACATATTGATCCATCAAGAATTATGAGATTTGGTGATAAAGATAACTTCTGGTCTATGGGTGATACAGGAGCTTGTGGTCCTTGTAGTGAAATTTTCTATGATCAAGGTGAAGAAAACTTCAATGGTCCCGAAGATAAAATGGGTGGAGAAGGTGATAGATTTTTAGAAATCTGGAACTTAGTATTTATGCAATATGAAAGAACTGCAGATGGGAAATTAAACCCTCTTCCAAAACCATCTATTGATACAGGTATGGGACTTGAAAGAGTTATCGCTATTAAAGAAGGTGTATTTAATAACTTTGATTCATCAAACTTTAAACCTATTATTGAAAAACTTGAAGAATTAGCCGGTAAAAAAGCAACAAATGAAACTATTGGTTCATATAGAGTTATTGCTGACCACTTAAGAGCTTGTTCATTTATGTTAACACAAGGTATTTTATTTGGAAACGAAGGTAGACCTTATGTAAATAGAAGAATTATGAGAAGAGCTGTTAGACATGGTTACTTATTAGGATTTAGAAAACCATTTATGGCTGAATTGTATGATACTTTATGTGAAATTATGGGTGGTCACTATACTGAATTAGTTGAACAAAAAGATTACACTAAAGAGCAATTAGTTTTAGAAGAAGAGAGATTCTTAAAAACTATTGATGCAGGTATGTCAATATTTATGGATGAATTAAAAAACACTAAAGATATTTTTAGTGGGGAAATTGCATTTAAACTTTATGATACTTATGGTTTCCCATTAGACTTAACAGAAGATATGTTAAGGGAAAAAGATTTAAAAGTTGATATTAATAAATTTGATGAATTAATGAATGAACAAAAAGCTAAAGCTAAAGCTGCATGGAAAGGTAGTGGTGATGCTGCACTTGATGGAGATTTCAAATCATTATTAGAAAAATATGGAAAAAATGAATTTGTTGGATATGACACTACAGCTTGTCAAGCTAAAATTGTGGCTTTATTAGATGATAAATTCAAAGAAGTAAATGAACTTGCAGTTGGTCAAAATGGATGGGTTATGTTAGATAAAACTCCATTTTATGCTACAAGTGGTGGACAAAATGGTGATATTGGAGCTTTAGAAACGACTTCAACGGTTGCTATGGTTGAAGAAACTTCAAAATTCCACGACATAAACTTATCAAAAGTAAAAGTTCAAGAATCTTCAATTAAAACAAATGACATTATTAAAGCAGTTGTTGTAAATAGACATGAAGTTGCAAAACATCATAGTGCTACTCACTTACTTCAAAGTGCTTTAAAAATGGTATTAGGGGATACGGTATCACAAGCTGGATCGTTAAATGATGCTACAAGATTAAGATTTGATTTTACTTATCCAAAAGCAATGACAACAGAGCAAATAAAAGAAGTTGAAGACTTAGTTAATACTATGATTGGTAGAGCAATTACAGGTAATATCGAAGAATTACCAATTGAAGAGGCTAAAAATAAAGGTGCTATTGCTATGTTTGGTGAAAAATATGGTGATACAGTTAGAGTTGTTAGTTTTGGAGATGCATCTGTAGAATTTTGTGGGGGAACTCACGTAAAAAATACTTCTGATTTAGGTTCATTCTTTATTACAAAAGAATCAGGAGTAAGTGCGGGTGTTAGAAGAATTGAAGCTGTTTGTGGAGCAAGTGCAACAAATTATGCTAATGATATTATTTCAAAATACCAAGAAATACAATCAGAAGTTAAAAACAATGATGTCATCACAGGTATCAAAAAATTAAAAGATCAAATTAAAGAACTTAAAAAAGAGCTTGAAACAGCACAAAATCAAACTTCAACTCCATTAAAAGAAGAGATGATTGGTGATACTAAAATTGTAGTTGATATAGTTGAAAACGGTGATATTAAAAAAATTGTTGATGACTTAAAAAATGGTAATGAAAAAGTAGCTACTTTACTTTTACAAGCTAAAGGTGAAAAAGTAATGATTGTAGCTGGTAGTAAAAACACAAATGTTAAAGCTGGTGATTGGATTAAAAATATTGCTCCTATCGTTGGTGGTGGAGGTGGTGGAAGACCAGACTTCGCACAAGCAGGTGGAAAAGATGCTTCTAAAATTAATGAAGCAAAAGAAGCTGCTTTAACATATGTAAAAGAAAATTTATAGGCTTTAAAATGACTGAACTTTTTGCAAACTATTCATCAATTATAGTTTTTTTACATGTAATAGCTGCAGTTATCTGGGTTGGAGGAATGATAGCAATTAGATTTGCTGTTCATTACTCTATGCAAGATATAACTGATCCTAAAATAAAACTAGGAAGAACATTAGAAACTCTTAGAAGATTTTTTAATATGGTTATACCTTCAATTATCTTACTTTTAATTACTGCTATTATTATGATAATTGGACTTAATCTAAAAGAGTCTCCTGATTATTCTTTAGCAATTGTTAAAGAAGTTATTTGGACTATAATGACTGTAGTTTTTATATATATTTATATTAAAAGAAACAAAGCAGCTAATGCTTTTGAAAATGGTCAATTTCCAATAGCTAAAGAACATTTAGCTCCATTAGCATCATATCTTATTCCTTTAAATACTGTTTTAGGAATTATTGCAATATTCCTTGGGGTAACTTTAAGAGGATTATAAAAACATACAACTCTTATGAGTTGTATGAACTTAGATTTAATATTATTGTTGATTAATCAACAAACCTTCCTTTGTTTAAAAACACTACAAAACTTATAAAAATTAAAATTCCTATAAACATATAAATCATAATATCCCAACCATAGTATTGATATACAATTGAAGGTAAAAAAGATCCAACTGCACCACCTAAATAATAAAAAGTAAGGTACATCCCTGAAGTTAGTGATTTTTGTGATTGTTTCATAGAGTTTGCTAATCCTGTTGAAACACTATGAACTGTAAACATTCCTAAACAAAATATAAAAATCATCACAAATAAGAAGATTACACTTTTATTTAGTAAAAAACTATTTGCAAAAATAAATAACCCTAAACCAACTAAAATTGTGTTTATTTCGCCTTTGAAAAAATTGATGATTCTTTTAGAGAATAAAGAAACTATAATTCCCATTCCATATCCCAAATAAAGTAGTGAAATTTGGAATTCTGAAATATCACTTGAAATATCTTTTAATCTAAAAGGCAGTACATTTAAAACCCCTGCAAAAACAAAAAATACACAAAACATTAAAAGATAAATCATAAAAAATCTTTTATCTTTTAATATTAAAACTATATCACTTATTTTTGGTTTTACAACATTTGCTTCCCCGTCATAGTTTAATTTATTTATAAAAAACAATGATATAAATAAACCAAAACTAAGGCTATAAAAAACAACTTCATAATTAAAGTTTGTGGCTAAGAAACCAGAAATAACTCTTCCAACTAAACCACCAAATACAGTTGCAGCTACATATATTGACATATTAAATTTTATATTTTCTTTGTCAATATTAGCTAATATACTCATGAGTGACGTTAAAATTGCAGGTATTACTAAAGCTTCAATAGTTCTAAAAAACATAAAGGTTTCATAGCTTTTAGAATTTGCTAAAAGAATATTTGTAATAAGTAATATTACAGATGCTATCATTAACATCTTTTTGGCATTTGATTTTTCTAAAATATATCCATAAATAATAGGAGCTATGGCTAAAAAAAGCATAATTACAGCTGTAAATTTTGAAGCTTTAACAACTGAAATATCAAATTCATTTGCTAAAAGTGGTTGTATAGGTTGAGTAGCATACATTACAGATAAAACAATAAATATGCAATAGATTATTATCGCTAAATCTAACTTTTTCATTTTTCTTACTTGTGTTAATTTAGGAATTATATCAAAGAAAAACTTCTAGTATCTATGTTTAATTTATCTCCCACATTTAATATTTCAGATTTTTCCTCATCAATAAACACCTCAACAAGTTTATTTCCAACAGATAATATGGCTATAAATTTATCTTCTTTTTTTATGATATCTAATATTTCACCTTCTAATAAAAAGTTTTTTGAAGAGTTGTTTTCAAGTAAAATCTCTTTTTTTGTTCCTTTACTTATTATTTTTCCTTCATTTAATTCAACTATATAATTTGCTAATCTATAAGTTTCATTTAAATCATGACTTACCATTATCGTAGTTAAATTAAACTCTTTATGTAAAGCTAATATTTCATTTTGAAGTTTATTTCGCATATTACTATCTAAAGCGGATAAAGGCTCATCCATAAGTAATATTTTTGGTTTATTCATTAAACTTCTACATAAACTTACACGCTGTTTTTGACCACCACTTAAACTATTTGGCATTCTATTTTTTAATTTTGAAAGTTCTGTTATTTCTAAAAGTTTATTAGCTAAATCTTTATCTTTGTTTACATATAAAAGATTTTGTTCAACACTCATATTTTCAAATAATGCAAAATCTTGAAATACAAAACCTATATTTCTATTTTGAACTTTTAAAAAGTTATTATCATCTTGCCAAATTTGATTATTAACACTAATTACACCTGATGATTTTTCTAAGCCTGCTAATATTCTCAATAATGTAGTTTTTCCACTTCCACTTTTTCCTATTAAAGCTAAAAATTCACCTTGCTTTATTTCTAAGTTTACATCTAACTCAAAATCTCCATTAGACCCATGCAATTCTTTTTTTATATCTATATTTATCATTTCAATTCTTTATTTTTTTAGACCAATTTTTTGATTAAAACTTCTATTAAAAATATACACACTTAATAGAACAAAAAAGCTGATTACTAACATAATTAAACTATAAATATGAGCCATTTCATAATCCATAATTTCAACAAATTCATATATAGCAACACTTGCTACTTTTGTCTCACCAGGAATACTTCCTCCGACCATTAATACAACTCCAAACTCCCCAACAGTATGAGCAAAAGTCACTACAATAGCTGTTAGTAAAGCTGGTTTTATATTTGGTAAAGCCACATAAAATATCGTTTGTAGTTTTGATTTACCAGCTATAAAACTAGCCTCAAGCATATTTTTATTTAAGCTTTCAAAACCACTTTGTAAAGGTTGAACCATAAAAGGTAAAGAGTAAAAACAACTAGCTATTACTAAACCTGTAAAATTAAAAACTAATTTTATGCCAAATACATCTTCAAAAAAAGCTCCAATGGGAGAATTTTGAGATAATCCCCAAAGTATATAAAAGCCTAACACAGATGGAG
>Ga0102954_1000487_pt1 | contig 12127 bp, 9 predicted proteins | sample SalPonA_C_H2O_MG_FD_78511 | JGI IMG/M metagenome (GOLD analysis project Ga0102954, IMG submission 78511) | Water microbial communities from South San Francisco under conditions of wetland restoration - Salt Pond MetaG R2A_C_H2O_MG | ecosystem: Environmental > Aquatic > Non-marine Saline and... | reverse complement strand
TGTCAACAAATCCTCTGAAGGTATATTTTCCAGGCAATTGATTTCCCAGGTCGATCACTGTGGTATCAGAGGTGCCGCGGTAGGGCGCAAAAGTAAACGATTGAAGATACCCGCTTTCATGAGAAAGCCATGCCCGTACGGTAGTGTCCGCTTTGGGTACGACCAATTTTAATCGGCCCACATTTTCTGGCCGGGCAGTATCCATTACCATGGCTATAGAATCCAGGAAGGTCGCGGAATTTTCCTCTGGTTCGTTGAATGTGGAATTAAAGTAAGGAACGCTATGCATGCTGGAATCTAGTCCTGAAGGCAGGTTTTTTGTAAAACCGAAGGGCTCGGCCGGCTCGTTCCAATTCCCATCAAAATTGAGGTCTTCAAAAACAAGCACGTCGAAAGAAGCAGTCGGGAGATACCGAAAAGAAATATGACCTTCTTTGTTGGGCGTAACGCTAAACAACGGGTTCGTAATGCTGTCGGTAGGCGCAGCTACAAGCCAAACTTTGAGTGATTCAAACGGAACTTTTGATTCAGGAGTGATGCTAAGGTTGAGCTGTAAACTGTCGACATACGCCCCGGTACTCCACACCAGTTCAAGGTTGGGGAATTTATTGTTTTCATTTAAATCGCCAATGGCATCATCAAAGGTGATGCGATACGTCGTCTGCGCACGCAATTCTTGTTCGTCCCAGCGTATAAGAAGGCGTTTGCCTTTTACCTCGGCTTCCAATCCTTCCAACGGTGGGGTAGCGACCATGGCACTACGCAGGTCACGGGCTTGAATATATTCGTCAAAAAAGACCGTAGCTTCTGAACCATTGAAGTGCAATGCGCCCATTTCCGGCGTTTGCGAAACAATGCGAGGCGGTGTTTCATCGCGCGGCCCGCCCTGTGGTTTACTCTGCACAGCGCAGCCTGCGAGTAGAAGGAAGGACGCCAAAAAGTAGATATACGGTCTCATAGCAAACAAAATTGGCCAATTCCAACCAAACCACCCTCATCAAAACGTTGCTTTGAATCAGTTATTCTCAACATTTACCCTTTTCTACCCTAAACTGCGAAAAGCTATCGCATAATTTGTTTAATTTCATCAGGTTAATACTAAACGTCACAGCTGTGAAAAAACTTTTACTCTCTATCCTTTTTGGAACAGCAGCATTGGGCTTAAATGCACAAACCTACTGTACCCCAGCATATTCCACAGGTTGTACTTATGGAGATGATATTGAAGATGTTTATATCGGAGCGTTCCAAGACACAGGAACCGGATGTACATCGAGCAACTACAATGTCCAGACTTCGGATACGGTATTTATACAACAAACGGCGCCAACAACCGTTTCGTTTACCTCTAACTGGAGTACACAATACTTCGCAGTGTGGATTGACTTCAATGACGATGGCGATTTTGACGACAGCGGCGAGCATCTATGGTCAAGCCCTACGAATGCTTGGAGCACCACAACAGGTTCCATCACTGTGCCGTCAACGGTGAGTTTAGGTTCGTATAGATTACGTGTTCGATCAAACTATTCTGCAGTTATCACCGCAACCCAAAGCTGTTCGAGCTTTACATACGGTGAAGTACATGATTATACAGCCACCATCACCACACCTCCGGCGTGTCCTGCCCCTGTATTTGCGAGCTTGGTCGCTTCGGATACTACGGCAACATTGAGCTGGACCAGCGCGGATACGCTTTTCACAGTAGATTATGGCATCGCCGGTTCGAGCAACGTTCCTACCTCTGTTACCGTTGCGGATACGTTCGTAACAGTGACCGGATTATCGCCAAATACTTCGTATGAATTCTTTATTGAAACCGACTGTAGTGCTGCCGGTAACGGATACAGCCAGACGGTAGGTCCATACACAGTGAAAACGCTTTGTACGGCGCTCAGCACCCCGGTATACGAAGGGTTTGATAACGACTCCATCGGTGGGTTCAGTAATCCCAATGCCCCTTCTTGCTGGTATTACCTAGAAGAAACAGGTGCTGCGGGTTATGGTTATATTAACAACGCTACGTGGAGCATTTCTCCGAGAAGTGGGGCCAACTATTACTACCTCTACAACAGTTTCGACAGTGACTATGAGGCGCTTGTTAGTCCAGCCATCATCGGACTTGATAGCGGTACGAAGCAAATGGAATTTTATGCAGCGAACACTTCATTTTCGGGCGGTAACGCTATTTACATTGGAACCGTAAGCAACACCGCATCGCTGAGTTCGCTGGACATCATGGATACCATCTATGTGCCCAACGGCGGAACTTGGACCCAATTCACCGTTTACTTTGACGCTTCCACGGGTTACAACATGACCGACAATCACATCGCGATCGTGAGTAGTGATTCTGCTACCTATAGCGCCATTTATATCGATGATATTAGCATTACTAACGCTCCGGATTGTTTACCTCCGTCTGCTATTTCTGTAGGTACAGTACTGCAAGACAGTGCCCAAATCTCGTATACATCGAACGGTATTCAAACCTACTTAGAGTACGGTCCTCCAGGATTTATACAAGGAACTGGAACTTCAGTTGCAGTAAGTGGATCGCCGGCTTGGTTAACAGGACTGGATAGCAATACGACCTATGACGTCTATGTAGTTCAAATGTGTGCAGACAGTTCGATATCACCAGGATTTGGACCGGTAACCTTTAAAACCATGACCTGTTCGCCTTCGAACATGTGTACGTTCACCATTGAGCTTACGGATTCTTACGGGGACGGATGGAACGGTGCACTGGTCGAAGTAATCAATGCACAAGGGGGTGTAGAATATGAATTGGGTGCAGGATTCCTCACCGGATCCAGTTATACCGAAACGATAAGTGTATGTACGGGTGGTTCTTATACCATCGAAGTAAGTGATGATGGATCTTACCCAAGTGAAATTGGCTTAAATGTTATCAGTGGCGGTGCAACCATTGCCACCTACACCAACAGCTCTTCTACCACTTTGGGTACGCAAATGGCGTCGTTCCAAGCGAGCTGTAATACCCTTTGTCCAAATCCTAAAGATTTGATTTACACCGCCGGTAAGAATGACGTGAATTTCTCTTTCAACCCGAACGGGAATACTGGGACGTTTGTCTACGAGTGGGGCCCGCAAGGCTTCGTTCAAGCAACGGGATCGATGGTTTCGTTCATGGATTCTACGACCAGTTCCAGTTTCACAGTGACTGGACTTTCCGCGAATACCTGCTATGATATAATCATGATCGCAGATTGTGGGGGTAACGGTACTTCCGATACGTTGGGTCCTATCCCATTCTGTACCAACAGTTGTGATGCGACAGATCTCTGTACCTATACCATGAGCATGTATGATACCTGGGGCGATGGATGGAACGGTGCAACGGTTGACCTGTATTACAACGGTGCCTATGGACAAACTTTTGGTACTTCATTTACCACAGGCGACAGTATGATTGTTGATTTTGAAGTGTGTGCTGGAACTGAAATTGCTGTTGTAAACGGCGCTCAAGGTTCGTACCCGTCAGAGGTATACTACACACTCTCGAATGCTTCAGGTACGCAAAACGTAAGTGTTTCTGCCGGTAACTTCAATGCAGGTGCCGTAGATACAGTGATGTCAAATTGTGTTACACCGTCGTGTCCTACACCGACCAATTTAGGTGTAGCGAACATGGGAAGTACATTCGCAGATATTTCTTGGACCGGTGGAACAGGATCGTATGTATTCCATTACACGGCATTTGGTTCTACCAATACCATGACAGGAACATCTACAACGGCGATGGCCTCTATGACAGGTTTACAGGCATCAACTTCGTACAACTTTGATGTTGCTGAGGTTTGTTCTGCTGGAGATACCTCATTGCGAATGAACTACCAGTTCACCACAGACAGTTGTTCTGCGATCAATGTGGGAAATCCGAACTACGCGATTGATTCTATCAGCGCTACTTTTGCTGATATTACCTTTACTTGGGCAGGTGCTGCAGGATATACGTCGTATTTCATCAATTTCGGTGATGGGACGAACGCCTCAGGAACAGGAGCATCACAAAGCCATACGTACACGGCCAACGGTCAGTATACCGCCGTCTTAAAGCTCTACGGTGATTGTGATACCACCAGTCAACAAATTTTTGTGTCTATTCAGGGTATTGGCCTTGAAGAGCATTCAGATTTGAGTGCTGTCGTGGTTTATCCGAACCCAACACAAGGCTTGATCGCTATTAATGGAACGTTGGATCAGGCAGCTCCGGTAGCCGTTCGTATCGTGAATTATTTAGGTCAGGTGATTAGCACAGATTCGTTTGACGCACAGGCAGGCGGTTTTGAAAAAACGTATGATTTAAGTGCGGCTGCGAGCGGCACCTATGTCATCGAGATTGAAACTGCGAAAGGTTTGTTGCAAAAGACGGTGGTTGTACGCCACTAAAGTTCTTGTGCGAGTGCAAGCAGGTGTACTTCAGCCTTTGGGTATTCGAGAAGTACAGCCTCTGCCGCTCGCAATAAAGACGATCCTGTGGTTACAGTATCGTCGATGATGAAGATAAGCGCGTCCTTAGGGACGCGCTTTTTTTTGGTCGTCCTGAGCGCCCCCTGAGTATTGTTCCACCGTTGAAAAGGATCAAAGTTAATTTGGCTTTTACGGTGGGCCGTCTTCTTGAGCAGCGCTAAAAATTGCACATCCACACCAGCCGCTCGAACACCTTGCAGTGCGCCGCGGGCCAGCGCTTCGCTTTGATTGTAGCCGCGCCCCAAACGTCGCCATAAGTGCACCGGCATGGCAGTAACCACCACCGGCCGGCGCTGGCCCGCGAGGGTCGTTAAAATGAGCGGTGAGAGGAAGTGCCGACCGAGCACTACTCCCAACGGGTAATTGTTCCCGTATTTAAGGCTGTAGCAATAGATTTGAACGGGTCCCGTGAAGTAAAGGGCTGATCGGAAAGAGGTGGGACGATCGGTAGATAAGGTGCTCGAAAGTAACATCGTGCGTTGTGCAGCGATGGTATCTAGTTGTGGGGCGCTGCACAAACAGAATTGGCACAGGCTTTGCTCTAAGATGGACAATAGGACGTTGCACTGTAGGCATCTTTGAGGGAATACTGCCCTTGTTAAAAAACTTAACCCTTTGGAAAACATTGGAAAGCGGCTTATCGTTAGCTTCGTTACATAATAAGATAACACAACACACACATGAGCACAGGAAACAACAAAAGCAAACTAGGACCGGTATTAATTATCATGGCATTGGCTGTGATTGTACTGGGCGTATTGCTTTATCTACGCAGTGAAGAGAAGCACGAGATTGCGCTCGAGAAGCAGGCGTTGACCATGGAATTGGCGGATATGAAAGAGGATCTCGAAGCCCAGGTTGGTCAAAACGACAGCTTAAATGCGTTTATTCAATACGAGATGACGCGCTTAGGCGGAATCATTGATAGCATCAACGCTGTGAATGTTCAAAACAAAAAGTCTTTAACCAGCTACCGCAGTCGACTCGGTGCAATGAAAAAAGAGAATGCGGCTTTGGTTGGAAAGCTCGACAGTGCAAACGCTGCCTATGAAGCATTGCGTTTACGTGAACAAATGGTCGCTGATAGTTTGAACACTGCTATGGATGCGAATACATCATTGCGCAATGAAAACTCTGGACTTACGGAAACCGTTGCTAAAGGAAAGCAATTGGTCATCGCTACTTCAACAACAGAGGCGTTCCGCGTCGCAGGAAACGGCAAAATGCGCAGAACGCGTCGCGCGAAAAAAGCGGACGGTATTACCGCATGCATTACGTTGGCGAAAAATAGAATTGCAGCTAAAGGTGAAGAAACACTGTATGTAAAATGGATTGGTGAAAACGGTAAACCTGTAGATGCGCCAGAACAGAACCAAGCAGTGGTAGGCGGCGAGCAATCGGGCTTTAACGGAAAAGCAGTGGTGAATTTCCAAGGCGAAGCAGTCGAAGTATGTATTGACGCGAAGCGTGCCATTGATGCACCGGTAGATTTAGAGCCAGGCATCTACACGCTTGCGATCATGACCGATTCTTACCTCGTGGGAACCGTTGCAGTAGAATTGAAATAAACTATGAAAAAGCTACTCATTCTTGCGCTTGCAGGGTTTTTAGGGACTTCTTGTGTCAGCACGAAGGTGCACAAGACCTTGCAGGATAAATACGATCTGTTGAACAATGAAGCGGACCAATTGCGTCAGAAAAGTGAAACCCGCGCAGCGGAGAACACGGAACTTCAACGCACGTTAACGGAAGCTCGTCGTGAGAATAAATCGTTGGTGGCAGATACCACCACGAAATTTGATGAACTGCGTGTCCTTCAAACCAAATACGACCGCTTGTCAAAACAGTACGACTACCTGCTTGATAATAACAGTTCATTGATTGCCGCGAGTGCCCGCGAGAACAAAGCACTCATGGATCAGTTGGGTAGTCTTCAGAACCGCCTCCAAGCAAAAGAGGACAGTTTGAATACGGAACGCTTACTCCTTGAAAAAGGACAGCGTAGGGTGAATGAACTGGAAGGCGTGATACGCCGTAAGGACAGCACAGTTGCTTACGTACGCCAGAAAGTGGCAGATGCACTGCTCGGTTTCACCGGCAAGGGACTGACCGTAAATATGCGCGACGGAAAGGTCTACGTGAGTTTAGAAAACAGTTTGCTGTTCGCACCAGGTTCTTGGGATGTAGCAGCAAAGGGACAAGTGGCTTTAGAAAATTTAGCACGTGTGCTTGCGGAAAACAATGACATCACTGTTTTGGTGGAGGGACATACTGATAATGATCCGTACCGAGGTCAGAGTCAAGTTCGCGATAACTGGGATTTGAGCGTAATGCGCGCGACCAACGTGGTGAAAATTTTAACGACCAATCCTGGCTTAAACCCAGAGCGCATTACTGCTGCGGGTCGCGGTGAATTTATCCCCTTAGTGGAAAACGACACGCCAGAAAACAAAGCAATCAATCGCCGGACTGAAATTATATTGACACCGGATTTGACGGAATTGGCCAACCTATTGGAAGGCGGAAATTAAAACTTACAGGAACTGGGCTTGAACCAGTTCTTCGATTTTCTTTAATCCCACTATGGCGATGTCGTAGTGGGATTTTTCTATCTGGTGGTGTCCACTGATATAGATGGTCTCAAAGCCCAATTTTTCGGCCTCTTTGATGCGCTGCTCCACACGGGTGATGGGGCGAACTTCGCCCGTTAATCCAACCTCGCCAGCAAAGCAAACCTTTCCTGTTATGGGGTCATCACCATTTGAACTTAAGATGGCGGCAACGACGGCTAGATCGAGCCCTGGATCGTCAACTTTCAATCCTCCAGTTACATTAAGGAAGACATCTTTTTGGCCCAATCTGAAGCCGCAGCGCTTTTCCAAGACTGCCAGTAACATATTGAGTCGGCGGGTATCAAATCCAGTTGTGGAACGTTGCGGTGTTCCATAAACGGCGGTAGAACACAATGCTTGCAATTCAATAAGCATAGGGCGAACGCCCTCGACCATTACTGCAACTGCATTTCCGCTTAAACCTTCGTGTTGTTTTGTCACGAGCAGTTCGCTTGGATTTTCAACACCGTAGAGGCCGCCCTGTTCCATGGTGTAAAGACCTATTTCATGAGTAGAGCCGAATCGGTTCTTGTGTGCACGAAGAATGCGGTAAAGGAGGTTAGGGTCGCCTTCAAACTGGAGCACCACATCCACCATATGTTCGAGAATTTTAGGTCCGGCAATACTGCCCTCCTTATTGATGTGACCTATGAGTAGCACGGGAGTGCCCGTCTCCTTAGCATAGCGTATGAAGCTCGCCGCACTTTCACGAATCTGTGCTACCGAACCGGGCGTGCTCTCGACATGAGGCACATGCAGCGTTTGAATAGAATCCACAATCACCAGATGCGGTCGGACCGATTTCAAGTGGTTAAAAATCGCATCAGTTTTCGTTTCGCTAAGCAAATACAATTCACTTACTGCCTTGCCAATTCGCTCGCCGCGTAATTTTATTTGTGAGGGACTTTCTTCACCTGAAATATAGGCTACGGTGCCACTGAAACTGAGAGCCAATTGGAGTAAAAGCGTACTTTTCCCTATCCCTGGCTCGCCACCAAGGAGCGTTACAGAACCGGGAACGACGCCTCCGCCTAAAACACGAGAAAATTCAAAATCTTGTATGGGGAAACGTTGCACACTCGTATGCTCAACGTCTTCAATGCGTATGGGTTTTGCTGCAGCTTGCTCGCCGCTCCAAGCACGTGGATCCGGCTTACTCTTTATTTCAATTTCCTCAACGAGTGTGTTCCACTCCTTACAGCCCTGGCATTGCCCCATCCACTTACTGTGTTGCGTGCCGCACTGCGTACAATTAAAGATGCTTTTCTGCTTGGCCATGAGGAAGACTTATTTTCTTCCTGCAAAATAGAGAAAAACAAAGCCTAAGGCGCCAGTTAAGACAAACATTAAACTTTGCGAACTGTGGATAAGGGTAGCGAACGATGTACCGATGAATGGGGAGAGCCCCAATACAACGAGCGCTTTCGAGACGAGGTAATGGTATGCACCTATGCCGCCGGGTACTGGAATGACAAATCCTAACCCTGCCGCTACGCTAACAAAGAAGGCCTGCTCGGGACCAATACTTTGAACACCTTCGACAATAGTAAAACCAATGGCTATGGTCGCTACGTAACAGGTCCAAATCCCTATGGAATAAAACCAAAAAAGCGGTTTATTATTGACCGTACGCAAGCTGCGAAGTCCGGTAATCATTCCTGTTGCAAATCCCGCAACCTTCTGCGCTACGCTCCATTGCATCCAAACTTTTCTAGTAAAAATCACGACCGCCAAAAGGGCCACAAATACGCCGGCAATACTTATGGTGCTGGCTAACGTAAGCGCTGGCAGCTGAGCACCACTTTCCGTCATGAAGTCTCGCAATTCATCGCCTGAAATGACCACGGTACTCAAGGTGACGATTCCAAACAACAACGTGTCGACAACGCGTTCTAAAACTACGGTGCCCACGAGTTTATCGATAGGGACTTTATCTGTTCTGTGGAGTGCGGTACAACGGGCTACCTCCCCAACGCGAGGCGTGACTAAATTTACCAGGTAACTAAAGGCAACTGCAGCGATCGCGCGCATTCCGTGTACCTTATAGCCTAAACTTTGGAGCATCTGAACCCAACGCAATCCACGAAAAACGATAGCAACAAATCCGATACAAATGACCAATAGCAGCCCACTCAAGGGTACCTCTTTAAGGTTGTTCCACAAGTCAACAGGGTTGACATTTTTGAAGGTGAGGTAAAGCAAGGCAACCCCAATACTCAAAAAGAGTACATATTGCACTGTCTTTTTTACCCACCCCGACATTAAACGAGGCGATTCGTAGTCTCGTTCGGGAAAACGATGCTGGGTTTGAAAGATTTTGCTTCTTCCGGACTCATGTGTGCGTAGGCAATGATGATAATGATATCGCCTTTTTGAACACGTCGCGCGGCAGGACCGTTTAAGGTTACTTCGCCTGCTCCAGGCGTTCCTGCAATGGTATACGTATCAAAACGCTCACCGTTATTGATGTTCACGATATAAACGCGCTCTCCAGGAAGAATTCCTGCGGCGTCCATGAGTTCTGTGTCTAGGGTAATAGAACCGATATAATCCAGCTCCGCTCCAGTGACATGAACCCGATGAATTTTACTTTTTACAACCTCTATTTGCATGCGGCAAAAGTAGTTTAAAAAAGAGGAAGGTTATCAATGAGTCGGACTTTTCCGCATTGCACGGCAGCAAACACGCGTGTAGGACGGTTGGTGTTAAATTCGTCCACTTGTTGGAGGGTAGCGGCATCGCAGCAGCTCACATATTCCACATGAATTGAAGGTACTGCATTCAAAGCGTCGGCACACCGATTTTCGAAGGCTTTTGGGTTCGTTTCTCTAGGGTTTAGCTCGGCTATAGCGCTGCTGAGTACCGCGAATATTTGGGCAGCATTCTCGCGTTCGTATGGCAAAAGTCGCATGTTTCGGCTGCTCATGGCAAGTCCATCGGCTTCTCTGGAAATGGCGGCCGGTACAATCTCTACGGGCCAGTCCTCTTTCGCGACAACTTGCCGGATAATGCACAGTTGCTGGTAGTCTTTTTCGCCGAAAATGGCCAAATCGGGTCCAATTAACTCGAAAAATCGGGTTACCACCGTCGCCATGCCTTCAAAATGGCCAGGACGTCCTGCACCTTCCATGTAACGGTCCAGTCCTTCAAAATCAAAACTCCTGGACTTCAGTCCGTCTGGATAAAGCATTTGCGCATCCGGTAAAAAAACGGCGTCACACCCCGTCATTTCTAATGCCTGGAGGTCAGCTTCAAGGGTATTGGGGTATTTAGCGAGATCCTCAGCGTTATTAAACTGAGTGGGGTTTACATAAATACTGACCAATGTTCGGTCGCATTTCGATTGACTTAAGCGTACCAAACTGAGGTGCCCATCGTGCAATGCGCCCATGGTAGGAACAAAGCCCAATTTTTTTTCGCGACCTTCAGATTTCCAGCGCGCTAACTCCTCAATGCTCCGAATGTGTTCCATAAGTGTTAAAAGGGCTCCAAATCTAGCCCATTCTTTGATATAAAGGGCGAAAATAGGTATCTTTGCACCCTATTTTAAATATACTTTCTCCTATGGAAAGCAAGCGCGTATTATTCGTTTCACAAGAAATTCATCCTTATTTACCTGAAAACACCATTTCAAGTACGACTCTAGCTTTAGCTAAGAAGACGAACGACAGTGGTCACCAGGTGCGCGTTTTTATGCCACGTTTTGGTGTCATTAATGAGCGTAGACACCAGTTGCACGAGGTGATTCGTTTGAGCGGGATGAATGTCGTGATCAACGATATGGATATGCCATTGATCATCAAGGTAGCCTCAGTTCCAGGAGCGCGCATGCAGGTATATTTCATAGATAATGAGGAATACTTCAAACGCAAGTTTACGTATGCGGATGCAGACGGCAAGCAGTTTGAAGACAACGATGAGCGCACCCTCTTCTTCTCGAAAGGAGCCATTGATACTGTGGAGAAATTAGGCTGGAAGCCCGATGTAATACACGTTCACGGCTGGATGTCTGCCTTAGTTCCTATGTATTTGCGTCTGTTCCAGGCGGATAACCCTATTTTCAAGGATGCGAAGATTGTCTTCTCAGCATATGATAATGGTTTTGACGGGACCTTAGGTCCTAACTTAAAGTCAGGAATGGAGTTTGATGAGATCGACCCAGCGCTTTGCGAAGGTTTGGAGGCACCGACATGTGAGGATTTACAGCTTTTGGCAGCGAAATATGCCGATGTGGTTATTCTGGGTGAAGAAAATACCGGGCACGTTGAGGAGTTCTGTAAAGCGAACGATATTCCTTGCATTGACGGTAAAAACTTCCCTGAGGATCCAGCAGAAGCCATCAAAGTTTATGAATCGCTACTGGTTGAAGAAGACGTTGAATAAGTCCCTACTAGGATTCCTAGCCTTCGTTGGGCTGGCCCTGTTTAGCAGCAGTTGTGAAAAAAGCAACGGCGAAATTGGTGCGGGAAAGTTTGTTGAAGATCGCCCTGAATTGGGTGAGAAATTAACCTTCAATGTCGTTTCGTACACAACGAACTGGGACAGCATTACCACAAAAAACCCCGGTGCAGTTGCGCTAGGTAATCTCAATGACCCCATCTTCGGAAAATTAAACGCTGCCTTTACTACACGTGTGTTGCTATCAAAACTATCTCCAGATTTCGGCGATAGCACAGTTTGTGATTCTGTAAAAGTCCGTTTGACCTACCAAAATACCTACGGGGTTCGTGGAGATTCTATTCACTTGCAGGTGTTGCCGGTCGTGGCACCCATGTCGGATACTATCAACTACTACAGCAATAACATGCCTGTTTTGGGTCCGTCCATTATGGATACTACGCTAATGGTTGATCCCTCAGTTCCAGTTTTCAATGGTATTGATACTAGTGTAGGTTACCTCACATTTGATCTCGATCCCGCTTATTTCCAAGAGAATTTGTTTGATCCCGCTATTGCCGGTGAAGATTTTTTGATTGATAATGAGCGCTTTGTCGAAGCGGTACCTGGTTTGCATTTTA
>Ga0102954_1000486_pt1 | contig 12129 bp, 14 predicted proteins | sample SalPonA_C_H2O_MG_FD_78511 | JGI IMG/M metagenome (GOLD analysis project Ga0102954, IMG submission 78511) | Water microbial communities from South San Francisco under conditions of wetland restoration - Salt Pond MetaG R2A_C_H2O_MG | ecosystem: Environmental > Aquatic > Non-marine Saline and... | reverse complement strand
TGACATTGATGCTCAAAAAGATGTTATCTCAACTAATCCAAATGTAGATGTTTTTACAAATGATTACAATAAATTACTTGCATCAAAAATTGTTAAACATAGTAATTATGTTGAAACAATCACAGCAAAAGCAACTGATTATACTTCAACTGCAGTTAGTGACTCTGAAAGTATATTTAGTGGAGCTGGATTAAAAACAAAATCTGCAAAAATATCTGATATCGAAGAAGCAATTAAAGATTATACTACATGGCTTCAAAGATTATCAGAAGAGCCAGATGGATCATCTGCAACATCTACATCTCAGATATCTGAAATTAATTTTAAAACAGGAAATGATGGACTTGTAACAAAAGAAGGTGATCAGGTATATGTTTTCATAGATGGTAATAAAATATCTCAAAACTTTATTCCAACGACTGCAGATGATGCCTTTATTACTTCGTTGTTAGATACTTCAACAGATACAGGTAATTCTGCTGTTACAGTTGCAACAAATGATCTTCAAAACGATATAACAGCAGCTGATAATACAAGGTATAATTTAACAATTAATGGAGTAGATGTATATTATGATTCTGATTCTAACGCAACTGTTCAAGAAATTTTAGATGGATTACAATTGGCAGTTGAAAAAAGTTCATTAACTCCTCAGCCTACATTTGCTCAGACAGATAATAATGATGGAACTGGTCAAATTGTATTTTCATTCGGAAGTGCTCCTACAGGTTCAACAACTACAAATGCAAGTATTGCAACTGAAAATTATGATGTAGCTGCAAGTAGAATCGCAACATATAAAGCTTTAAGTGATAAAATATCTGAAATACCTGGATTACAAGCAAGTATGGCCAGAGAAGTAGATGACGGAAATGGAACTTTTGATGCTTTTGACGAAGCAGACACATATCTAGCTTCTACTTATAATAAAGATATGTACTATGGTATTATGCAAATAAAATCATTAATTCCTGGACAAGAGTTTATTATTTCAGAAGTTGCTGAAGTTTCTGGTAATAGTGTCGTACAAGGTAACTATCAAACAAGTACAGCAGCGCAAGCTGGTTCTGGTATAGGTGCTTTAAATTCATCTAGTGAAGCTTTATCAAGATTAATTACTGGTAATCAAAGAGATGTATATACAGCATCTGATTTAGGTCTTGATTCAGGTTCTCAGGACTTCACATATGGAATTACAATTTATGACAATGAATTAGGTGCAAATATACCTGTACCCAATGATGGAGGAGTTCCATTACAACAAGTAAATATTTTTATAGATGGTGCAACTTCTATAGATGATATTGTAAATGCAATAAATAATCCAGCAACTGATACAAATAATCCAGATGGTAGTGTTTCAGGTGTAGAAAATATTTTACCTAATTATATAGTTGCAAAAAATATAAATGGTAATTTAGTTATTGAAACAAAAGATGATAATTATGATGTTGAGTTTTCTGGTGTTATGAAACAAGCAGATAATCCGGCTACTGATACAGCAGGTAGTACTCTAGCAGCAGCTTACACACCTTTAGATGTTAATAACAACTTCTCAGGAAGAGCAGGAGCGGGGGCTGAATTTATTCAACTTGTAACAAAAGTAGACCAAACAGCTTCAAAAGGTAGTTTACAGTTAAGACTAGATACTTTAGGAATTTCAGATTCTGCATTTGGTGAGTTTTCAGTTGATAGTTCAGGTCTAATTACTATGAAGCAAGATGGGGCTGATTTTGCAATAGGTCAAGTTGCAATTGCTGTGTTTAATAATAATAGAGGTTTAGATCCAGCTGGGGATAACTTATTATCTAAAACTACAGAATCAGGTGAAGCTTTCTATAATTTAAATAATGATAAAACTGCAAAAATCGAAGGTAAAACTTTAGAATTAAGTAGTGCTGATTTAAGTGAAAGTTTAGTTAACTTAATGGTATTTCAAAGAGCATTTGAAGCAAATGCAAAATCAATTACAACTTCTGATGAGTTGTTAAATACTTTAATTAACTTAAAAAGATAATCTTAGAAGTAGAGTCTCTCTACTTCTATAAACATACGGGAATAATTTGGAAAATTTTTTACTTATAGTTGTTTTAGGAATATTATTAATTTACTTTTTTTCAAGCTCTGGAGTTTACAAATCTTTATACAAAAAAGTTAAAGAAGAAAAAGAGATATTAGAAGATGAAGTTAGTAAACAAAAAGCTATAATTAAGAAATATGAAGGCCAGGTAAAAGCAAGTGGCCAGGTATTAAAAACTAACAATGATAATTTAATAGTTGCAAGGGAAGATTTACAAAAGTTAAAGCTTGAAAACATAGAGTTAAAACATCAATTAGAAGATGCAAATAAGAGAAATGAAGAACTTTATGAACAAGTAAATACTATGGTTTAGGATTTTAAATGAATTCATTTTTTAAAATTTTATTACTATTTTTTATAATAAATACTCTAAATGCAAAAGAAGATTTAATTGAATCTCAACCTCAAATAATATTTCAGTATGATAAGTTAAAACAGTATCAAGATAATTTTGCATTACAAGTTGAGTTTAATAAAGCTGTTTTGTTACTTCAAAGAGAAGAGTACGAAAAAGCAATAGAATTGTTTTTGAACACATCAGAAATAATCGAGACACCATCTTTTTTAAATATAGGAATAGCATACTATAAACTAAATTCAATTGATAAAGCAGTTATTTATTTAAATAAAATTTTTGAAAACCCTGCAAATAAATCTGATAATTCTTATTCTTATATGGCTTCATGTTATTATTTATATCAAATTTCTAAAGATCAGATGTATTTAGATGAAATAATTAAGCTTGCAGGTAAATTCAAAAATCTTTCAGAACATTCTAAAAAACTTGTTGTAGATACTTTAATCATACTAAAGGATTATGAAAGAGCATTAAAAATGATTAATGTAATGAAATATCCAAATTCATTAAAAAAAGCATTATTACATATTAAATTAAGAGAATATAATAAAGCGTATATAGAATTAGAAAAAGAAGATTCTAAAACAGTAAATCCAATAACTAAAAATAGAATATTATGGTTCAAAGTTTTTGTTAGTTTAAAATCAAATAATCTTGTAAGGTTAAGTGATGATTTAAAATTATTAAATAAGTCAAAAGTGAATTTTAAAACTAATTTAGATTTACCTTTAGAAATTTATTTTAATAAAGATAAATTTACTCCAAAAGAGTATTTAAATATGGTTCTAAAATTTAATGATGATAGAAAAATAAATTTTGTTTACTATTATGCTCCTTTTATTTTTTCAGACTATAAAGAAGTTATGTATGATTCATCTAGAGGTTTTATTTTTAATGATGATGAAAATGTAAATCTTTTAGAAAACATGGTTAGGTACAATGGTAGATTTCTAGAAGTAGCAAAACAAGACCCTATTATTAGAGTTGATAAGCTAAAAAAACTTTTAAAAGAAGGAAATAATAAGTCTTATGTGTATTATAACCTAGGTCTTTCTTATGCTCAAATCTTTGATTTTCAAAATGCTAAAAAATATTTTGAAAGTGCTTATAAACTAAATCCTGGAAATAAATTATATGCATTTATGAGATTAATTACATATAAAAAATTAAAAGAAGATAATCGAGATACTGATTTATTAATTGAGACTATAAAGCTAAATAAAGGAATGTATAACTATTATGCAAAAGAGTTGTATTCGATTTTTTATGATAAAGAATACGAAAATAAGAATGAACCTTTAGACTATAAAAACACAATATTCTTTCATGCATTGAATTATTTAAAAGATTTAGATAATGACAATTTAAGTTATGATAATAAGCTTTTTACAGATTATTCAAAAGATCCTTTAACATATCTTTTGAAACTTTCATACAGATTTCAAAATGAATCTGATTATTCATATTATTCAAGGCTTCAAGATACTGTACCATTAAAAATAAATGATAACTTTTTAGAGGGTCCGCTTATTGTAACTAATTTTTATACTGATTTATTAAATGCATTAGGTGTATTTAGTAAAGCAGACTTTGAAATATCTGGAAAAACAACTCCTACATATTTAAAAACTAAAGCTTTTAATGATTTATATAGTAGTAATCCAGAAGAGTCAATTAAAACCTTAGAATATCTACAAGAAGAGTATAAATTAGAAGATAAAAACACTATGTTTTTACTTGCAGCTTCATTCTTAGAAGCAGGTAGATATAATGATGCATCTATCCAAATATCTTTAATTAAAGCTCTTTTAAAAGACAAAGATGCTGAATTTTTAACTGGTGTTCAACTGATACAAGAGTTTAAAATTGGAAGTGCTTTACAAAATTTAAGATATCCATATTCAAATTCTTTAATTGATATTAGATTAGTTGGGATAGATGAGTATTTAGAATCGCTGTAATTTAATATTTTTGTGATATAATAATTCTATTACGATAAAATAACAGGAGTCTATTATGGAACTAAGTAGAGTAGCTGATATTGATAATGCTAAGGTTAACACAACAGAGAGATCTCAAAAGATTAATGAAGTTAAAGTTGATACTAAAGTAATTGAAGACGAAGAGTACAAAAAAGCTTTAGGTAAACCTCAAGAAGTAGATTTAAATGAAATTATTCTTGACAATGTTAAATTTGGATATAACAGTGATTCAAAAGACTTTTTTGTAAAAATCACAAAAGGTGATGCTGAATTTAGATATCCAACTGAAGATATGATGAAAGTAAAAGCATTCATCATGCAAGAATTAGAAAAAAATAATAACAACTAAGGTTTATTAATTGGCTTCAGATTTATCAGGAATTTTCAAAGCAGAACTAACTAATACACTTGAACAATTACTTTCAAAAAGTTCAAGTGTTGTTGGTGTAAATAGTATTTCAAGTACAGATATAAATGACAATCAATTTGTAGAATCAAAAACAAGTATTGATTTCAAGGATATATCTTCACAAGTTATTTTGTTTACTCCAACTAATACAGCAACAAAACTAGAATACTTCATGCTAGGTGGAATTGCAGACTTAAAAGAGCATATTGATGATGAAATAACAGATGCAGTTGGTGAAATAGTATCTAATGTTTTTGGAAGTTTTTCTACTTCTGTGAATGCTCAGGGTTTTGATGATATTGGAAATATAAAGTGTGAAAGTAAAGGTTCACTGGTAGTTGAACAAACTTCATTAAATGAAGTAAAAAATCTTTTTGAGCTAGAACTAGCTTTAGATGATGAAAAATTAAAAATATATCTTGGATTAGATGATTTAATTTTACCTCACTTTAATATTAATTCATCTGACTCTGTAACTAATGATACAGATTTAAGTCTTGAACCAATTAGCTCTGCCCCTTCAGCAATTAATACAGATATAATGGCAGATGCTCCTACAAATTTAGATATGTTATATGATGTAAAACTTAGATTAAGTGTAAGACTTGGTACGAAAGTAGTACTTTTAAAAGACATATTAACTTGGGATGTTGGAGAAATCATCGAACTAGAACAAATGGTAAATGAACCTTTGGAAATTTTAGTAAATGGAATTAAAATAGGTGAGGGTGAAGCTGTAGTAGTTGAAGGTAAGTTTGGTCTAAAAGTAAAAAAAATTGGTAGAAATAGATTAAATATAAAATAATTTAGGGTTTTTTATGGATAAGGGAACATTAGTAGGATTAGCTGGAGGTTGGGGTTTAGTTGCCTTAGCTATTATTTTAGGTGGAGTAGGTTTTGGACCTTACATCGATATACCTTCTGTTGTAATTGTTTTTGGTGGTACACTTGCTGTAACAGCTGGACAATTTGAAGGTGACGACTTAAAAAAATTAGGGGCTGCTGCTAAAGTTGCACTAAATGAATCAAAAGTTGAACCAGTATCTGAACTTGTAGAAAAAATCATTTTTTATGCCACTGAAATTAAAAAACATGGTGTTATGCATGTTGAACAAAAAGTAAACGAAGAAACAAATCCTTTTTTTAAAGAAGCTTTTCAATTATTAGTTGATGGTAGTAAACCAGAAGTAATAGAGCCTTTACTTGAAAATAAACTTGAACACATGAGCAAAAGACATGGAACAATGATTTCAATATTTGGTAACATGGGTGGAACAGCAGGTGCAATGGGTATGATTGGTACACTTGTAGGTCTTGTTGCTATGCTTGCAAATCTATCTGACCCAGCTGCTGTTGGACCTGCCATGGCAGTTGCCTTACTTACTACTATGTATGGAGCATTGGTTGGTACTTTATTAGCAGGAGTTTTTGAGAGTAAATTAGAACAGAAACATGCAAAAGAAGCTACAGCTTGTGAAGTGATTATTTCAGGAGCAGTTATGATTGCAGCTGAAGAATCAATTGGAAATATAAAAATGCAACTAAATGCAATATTAGTCGATGTAGAAGAGTAATATATGGGGAAAAAACAAAAATGTCCAGAGTGTCCAAAGTGTCTACCAGGTTGGTTAGTACAATTTGGAGACTTAATGTCTCTACTTTTGACATTTTTTATTTTACTTTTATCTATGGCAATAATGGATACAAAAAAAGTAGAAGAATACTTCGAAATCATGAAAAAAGCTATGGGTTTTTTAGATCAAACGCAAGATACAGTAAAAAGAGATGAATCAACACAAACTTCTATGAATTCTATGTCTGAATCAGAATTAAATGACTCAACAAATGAAGATAGTCAAAATTCAGAAGATGAAATTAACGACGTAGTTCAGCAAATGAATGCTCAAAGCCTTAATGAAAGTGAAGAAATTAAACTTGAAAAAGGTAAAAATGAGTTTACTTTAGATATTCCATCTGTTATAATGTTTGAACAAGGAAAATATCAACTAGATAATCCTGTATCAAAAGAATTTATTGCAAAAATTGCTAGAATTTTAAGAAGTATGCCCCAATCATACAATATAGAAATTATTGGTCATACAGATACAAATAGATTAAAAAGTGATGAAATTCCAAGAGATGCTTGGGATTTATCAGCATTAAGATCAATTTCTGTAGTAAAAGAGCTAATTAAAAATAGAATTGATCCAGCAAATTTAAAAGTTTCTGCTCATGCTTCATATCAACCTAGAAGTGATTCTCCAGGTGATAATAGAAGAGTTGAAATGAGATTTTATTCACAAGAAAATCAAAACTCTATTTTAGAGCAAGAGAGTTTCTTTGATAGATTGGAGTAAAAAATGGAAATTAATAGTAGTAACTTAGTAGATGCAAATACATTAAACCAAAAAAAGTTTCAAGCAGTTGATCCTAAAACTCTAAATGATGAAAGATTGAAAGAAGTGTGTGATGACTTTGAATCTTTTTTTATTAATCAAATTATGAATGTTTCTTTAAAAGATACAAAAGTTGCAGGGGAAGGTGCTGGAAGTGATATTATTAAGAGTATGTATACACAAGCTATTTCTGATAATTCAACGGGGTCTTTAGGTATTAGTACATTGTTGTATGAGTATTTATCTGAAAATAATGGAATAAAAAAATAAGGTTTTAAAATGATTGATAAAATTGTAGATGAGATGTTAAAAGAAATTTCAGATTTAAAGGCTTCAATTCTTGCAGATATTGAAGATATAAAGCAAGGAAAACATGAAAAGTTATTAGATAGAAATGATGAAAAGCATTCTTTAATAGAGATGATTCTAGCTAAAAAACAAGATTTAAATAATCAAATTGTCACTATGCTTCAAAACAATCAAGATGTTAATCAATACAAAGAAAAAATAGATTATTTAGAAAATGAGTTAAAAGATTTATACAAATTAAACAGAAGATTAGCAGCTATTGTATTACCTATTCAAAAAATGTATAAAGAGATAGTTGATGAATTAAATGCGTCAAATGGAGGTAACCTTTTTGATGTTAAAGCATAAAGTTTTAATTTTATTATTAAGTTTAAGTTCATTAAATGCAATCACAGTTGTTGTTGCGAAAAAACAAATTGCATATGAAGAAAAATTAGTTCCATCATCTTTAGAAGTAAAGAGTGTGAATAAAATAAATAAAAACTGTATTCCTGTAACTCTACAAAATATAAAAGATAACAATTACATTACAACACATTTTATTAATGTAGGTAGTATAATTTGTAAAAGAGATATTCAAGTTGCTAAAAATAATTCTATTACATTTAAATTTGGAAATATAGAAATTGAAACACCAGGTAAAATTATTTTTGAAAATGATGAATATATTAAGATAAAAAAATCAAATGGTAGTGTAGAAAAAATTTATAAAGATGGAAGATTAAGATGAATATGCTTTCATTTTTAGGTGAGACTCCAACTGAGGCTCTTCGAAGTGCTCAAGAAAAATGTGGTGAAGAAGCAATTGTAGTTTCCACAAAAAAAGTTTCATCAAAAATTGATAATGGCAAAGATATGTATGAAGTTACAGTTGCTATTGAAGATGATCTTTCAAATAATAATTCTAAAAAATCTTACACTAAAACAATAACTACAAAAACTCAAAGTGGAGATTCTGTAAAAGCAAATGTGTATGATTTTAAAGAAGAGATAAATAAAATGCAAGATGCATTAAATCAGCTTCAAAGATCTATATGGAATCCAAAAAGTCAACTTTATGATTTAACTATTCCCCCTGAGTTTGCAGATATGTATTCATTATTTGAGGAAAATGAGTTTGATCAAGAGATGACTTACACAATAATGAAAAAAACCATAAAACAATTACCAATTGCCTTAAAAGCTAATCCTAAAAAAGTGAATGACTTTTTCAAACTTATTTTAAGAAGAATTATTCCAATAAAACATGAAACTCCTTTAAGACCACATCAAAGAAAAATTATGATGATGGTTGGACCAACAGGGGTTGGTAAAACAACAACTATTTCAAAATTAGCCGCAAGATATGCGTATAAATTAGGACAAAATTATAAAGTAGGTATCGCAACACTTGATTCATTTAGAGTTGGAGCTATAGAGCAACTCCAAGCATATACAAATATCATGAGATTACCATTAGAAGTAGTTAAACAACCAGAAGAATTATCAGAAGCACTTTTAAGACTTAAAGATTGTAATTATATATTTATTGATACTGCTGGGTCTAGTCAATATGATATAGATAAAATAGAAATGATAAATGAATATCAAAAAAAAGTTGAAGATTTACCTATAGAAAAAGTTTTAGTTTTGCCTGCAAATGTAAAACAAACTGATTTAATGGAAATTTATACTAGTTATTCAAGATTGAATATAGATTATTTAACTTTTACAAAGCTTGATGAAACAAGAAGTTTTGGTAATTTAATATCATTTTCCCATAAAACAAAAAAGTCTATTTCTTATTTTTCAGTGGGTCAAAATGTTCCAGATGATTTAATAGTTTCAGATGCAACATTCTTAATTGACTGTTTTATGAATAAAAAATGTACTAGAAGATAATTATGCTTAATAACTTAAATTCTATTGCTAATCAAGCAAGTAAGTTAATTAATTTAGCGACTAGAAAAAATATAAAAACTAAAACAAAATTACTTACAATAACTTCAGGAAAAGGTGGTGTAGGAAAATCAACTTTCACTGCTAATTTATCGTATTTATTATCTGCAAAGGGATTAAAAGTTGTTGTAATCGATGCAGATATTGGTCTTGCTAATATGCAAGTATTATTTGATATAAAACCAAAATTTACAATGTTTGATTATTTAGATGGTACATGTAAATTAAAAGAAGCAGTTGCAGCAACTAAATATAAAAATATACATTTAATAGCTGGAAAAACGGGTCATGAATATGCTTCAAAGACTAATTCTTTTGTCTTTACAAAAGTAATTGATGATACATTAGCCTTAAATTATTTTGATATAATTTTAGTTGATACAGGGGCTGGTTTAAATAGATATGTTAGAGAATTTTTATCTATCTCTGATCATGTCCTAGCTTTAACAACAACAGATCCTAGTGCTCTAACAGACGTATATTCATTAATGAAAATGTTATCTTCACAAAAAGAAAAGTTATTATTATGTTTTAATCATACTAAAAATTATCAAATTGGTGAAACTATTAGTGGTTCTTTAATAAAATTAGCTCAAAAAAATAGATTAAATAAAGATTTTATGGTAGAATATATAGGTAATGTGTCCACTTCATCAAATATTGCAACAACAGCAAGACTTAGAAAGTTATTTGCAAAAGAGTTTGATGATGATGAAATTACTAAACAAATGAAAGTAATTACTAATTATATACTTAGACACATAATGTAATGATGGTGAAAGCTAGGTAGCTTTTTGAATTTTAATCAAGAAAGAAATTAGAGTGTTATGGTAATAGAAAGATTCTCTCAAGATGTATTAAATACTGGATTATTTAGATTATACACCGCAACGGGATTTTTTGCTACATTGATTTTTTTTGTTTTAAATTCACATCTTTTTACACCAATGGAGATGGTTTTTTGGTTAATACTTTCAACTGTATTATTCAAAGCCCTAAGTAATTTAATGTTTGGACTTATAATTGCATTGTTTAATCTAGATAATAAAAGAGATGAACTAGATTTAAAATACAATGAAGAAAAAATAGATGCTATGTTAAGTGAATTAAACATAAAAGATATCGAAGAGATGTCAAAAAAATAAAATTTGGGATTTTAAATGAATATTTCAGAAATAAATAGCGGTCTTTCAAGTTTAGGTTTAAATAAAATTTCTGTTGAGAATGAAAAAGATAATTCATTTAAAGATATGTTAACAGATGCTATGAAAGATGTTAATCAACAACAACAAGAAGGTTACAATGCAATGCAAGAAATTGCTACAGGTAAAGTAACAAATTTACAAGAGGCTATTCAGCAAATTGAAGAGGCTGAACTATCTATGAAACTTGCTTTAGAGACAAAAAATAAAGCAATAAATGCATATAGAGAAGTTATGAGAATGCAAATCTAATAGGAGCTTATTATGGGATTTTTTGATGGATATAATGTAGCAACTTCTGGTATGAGTGCTCAAAGAACTAGAATTAATGTAGTTAGTTCAAATATTGCAAATGCTAAAACAACAAATACAATTGAGGGTGGACCTTATATGAAAAAACAAGTTGTATTTGAAGAAATGTTAGTATCTCAAGGAAATAAAGCCAATTCAAATGATATTGAAAAATCTGTACAAGGTAATGCTCAACTTGGAATAAAAGGAGTTGGGGTTAATTCGATTGTACAAACAAATGACAAACCTATTATGAAATACGAACCTGATCATCCAGATGCAAATGAACAAGGTTATGTTGCCTATCCAAATATTAATCCAGTAGTTGAAATGGTAGACTTAATTGAAGCTATGAGATCTTATGAAGCAAATGTTGCAACATTTAATACTCATAAAAACATAGATTCAAAAACAATTGAAATTTTAAATGCATAATCATGGAAAATCTAAATTTATTCACAAGTGTAGAATCTTCACCTAAAGATTCAAAAAACTCTTCAGTAGGTGTAAACTCAGAAACTAAAAAAGAAGGTATTTCCTTATTTGATAGTTTATTAAAAGAGTCTTCAACAAAAATAATAAAAGAAGAATCTTCAGATAACTCTGCAAATGATAACAACAGTAATCAAGAAAATAAAAAAGAGAATAAAGCAGGTTTAACTGAAGATTCAAAACAAAGTTTAGTATCAAAAGTAAATAAAGATAGTTCAAATATTGAAACTTCTTCTAAAACTGAAACTTCGCAAGTTTTAAATACAAAAGAACTAAATAATTTAAATAAAATAGTAGTAGATTCAAAACTTGATAATAACTCTAAAACTCAAGTAAACTTAAATACACAAATAAAATCTAATAACAATAATGTTAATACAAATATTTCAAAAAATATTATGGATGACACTAAAACTAATACTACTATAAATACTGAAAAATCAACAGATTTAACTAATGTAAAAGCTCAAAATAATACAGATATTTCTAAAAATATTCCAAATTCTAGTATTACTGTAGCATCACAAAATGAAGATTCAAATAAAAGTGAAGTAAAGCAAATAGTTGATGCTTCAAAAACTATAAAAAATGAAAAATTGGATAGTGGAATTACTAATAGTGAATTAAAAAGTCAAAACGGACTAAATGTAGGTTCTCAAATAAATATTAATC
>Ga0102954_1000480_pt1 | contig 12159 bp, 14 predicted proteins | sample SalPonA_C_H2O_MG_FD_78511 | JGI IMG/M metagenome (GOLD analysis project Ga0102954, IMG submission 78511) | Water microbial communities from South San Francisco under conditions of wetland restoration - Salt Pond MetaG R2A_C_H2O_MG | ecosystem: Environmental > Aquatic > Non-marine Saline and... | reverse complement strand
TTTGAAAGTGGAAGTTTTATTGATGTTAGAAACATCTAAGTAAAAGTTTCTAAAAAGAGTTAAACTCTTTTTAGAAAACTATATTAAGCGTGTTTTTTATTTTCTTTTTTTACTTGCTTGATGTTAATAATCATTAAAATAGAAACAACTAATGCAACTACAAAGAATGCTGAGAATACATATAATGTCTCAGAATATGATCCTGTTGAATCTTTTACCATTGAAATAATAAGTGGTCCAACTAAACCAGCTGCTGCCCATGCTGTTAAAATATAACCATGAATTGCACCTAACTCTTTTGTTCCAAAAATATCTCCAATGTATGCTGGAATTGAAGCAAAACCACCACCATAACAAGTCATAATAAAGTATAAAACTACTTGGAATACAATAATTTCAGTGATACTTGGTAACATATAAAATGCAATAGCTTGAGTAGCAAAGAAAATTACATAAACAACTGGTCTTGTTAAATAATCACTTAATGAAGCCCATACAATTCTACCAGCTCCATTAAAGATACCCATTAAACCAACAGCTGCCGCTGCTACAATTGCACTTACTCCTAAAACTTCTTGTAATAATGGAGAAGCAACACCAATAATAGCAATACCACATGTTACATTTATGAATAACATAATCCATAATCCATAGAATCTTGGAGTTTTAACAGCCTCATTTAATCCTAAGTTAGCAAGGTCTTTTTTGATTTTCTTTTTACCAGTTTCAACTTTCTTTTTGAATCCCTCAGGTAAATATCCTTCTTCTGGCTTTTCTAAATATAAAGCTGAAGCGAACATAACTACAAAATATAAAGCACCTAAGATAAAGAACGTACCAGCAATTCCAACTGCTTCAATTAAGATTTTAATTGTTGGTCCCCATACAGCTGATGCAAAACCAAATCCCATAATTGCAAGTCCAGTTGCCATACCTCTTTTATCAGGGAACCATTTTACAAGTGTAGAAACAGGAGAAATATATCCTATACCTAAACCACATCCACCTAGAACTCCATAGAAGAAGTATAAAAGCATTTTTGATTCCATTAAAATTGCTAAACCAGAACCCATTGTTCCTAAACCAAATAAAGAAGCTGCAATAATTGCAGAAACTCTAGGTCCATTTTTTTCAACAAATTTACCCATAAGTGCGGCACTTAAACCTAAGAAGAAAATTGCAACTGAAAAAGCAATAGTAACATCAGTTAAAGTCCAGTTCATTTGAGTTTGAATTGGTTTTACATATACACTCCATGCGTACACTGAACCAATACAAATATGAACACCAACAGCAGATAAGGCCATTAGCCATCTATTTTTATTCATAAGATATGTCTCCAAGTATTTTTGGCGGAATTATACCTTACTTTAACTAAAATTATTAATTCTACTTATAGTTCTTGAAAATTAAATTCTTTAATGCTTTACTATAGTTAGCACTTTTGAAACTTTTAGGATTATTTAATTGACTATGAAATTTAAAATTCCAAGAATATACTTTGAAAATATCTTTTATAAAGTTTTCATCTAATTCTGGTGCATTTAAACAAGATAAAACAATACATTTTTCACTAGCTAAAGTATCTAACCTTTTAATTAATTTTTCATAATCTTTGCTAGCTTCAAAACTACCTTTTTGAAATGAAGGTGGATCTATAATAATTACATCATAGGGTGCAAACTTTTTTATTTTAGACCATGATTTTAAAATATTAAATGGTAAAAATTTTGCTTTTTTTAAATCTAAGTTATTAAGTTCATGATTTTGTTTTCCAATATTTAATATACTTTTTGACATGTCAACATTTACAACTAAATCTGCATTATTTGATAAAGCATTTAAAGAAAAAGAGCATGAATAAGCAAATAAGTTTAATACTTTTTTATTTTTTGAAACTCTTTTTATAAACTTTCTTCCATTTTTCATATCAGGGAAAAAACCAATATTTTGATTTTTGAAATTTAATTTATATTTTAAACCAAACTCATATGTTTCTAATTCTGTTGGAATCTCACCTTTAAATACTTCATAAAGCTTATCTTTTGAGTATCTATTTTGAATAATTAAATTTTCATAATTATTTTCGTCACAAATAGATTTTAAAATATTTAAAATTTCATTTTTTGTTTCTATTTCAATAGAAGAAAAGAATGTAGCAAATAATGTTTTATTAATACTATCAACACTTAAGTAATCAAAAGCTTCATAAAAATTACCTCTTCCATGGAAAACTCTTTGAAAATTTTTTCTATTTTTAGGTAGATTATTTATAATCTCATTTTTTAGTTCATTTATATTCATAAGTGACATTATATTATTATTTCAAAAAACAAGGATTAAATTTTTGCCATATATAAAAAAAGAGTTTAAATCTATTAAAGATCTATCAATAGAAGAATTTTTATTACATCATACAAATTTAGATGAAAATTTAGTTTTAAACCTTTTAAAAAAGGGAAAAATTTTAGATGAAAACAACAAAAGGTTTCAACAAAACCAACTAATTAAATGTGAAAAAATTTATATAACTATATTTGAACCTCAAAGTAAAAACCTTAAACCCATTTTTCAAAATAGATATTTTGCAATATTTGATAAACCAAGTGGAGTTTTAGTTCACCCTACTTCTAGTAATGACTTTTCATATACTTTACTTGACGAAATAAAATTTCACTTAGGTAGTGATGCTAGTTTAATTCATAGAATTGACAAAGAAACTTCAGGTTTAGTTTTAGTTGCAATTGATAAATACTCAGAATTAATTCTTAAATCACTTTTTGAAGACAAAACACTAAACAACAATTCAAATATTAAAAAAACATATATAGCTTTAGTTAAAGGGCATTTAAAAGAAAAACTTACTGTAAACGAACCTATTTCAAATAGTACAGGTAAAATCAAAATTAAAATGCAGGTTTCAAAAGATGGAAAAACTTCAAAAACTATTATAAACCCAATACAATATGACAAAGAAAAAAATCAAACTTTAATTCAAGCAACTCCAATTACAGGTAGACAACATCAAATTAGAGTTCACTGTGATTATATTGGACATAACATAGTTGGTGATCCAATTTATGGAGTTGAAGAAGAAATAGCAAATGAATATTTAAATAAAACAATCAAAAAAGACCAAAGACTAATGCTTCAAGCAAATAGTTTGGAATTTTGTTTTCTAGGAACTACTTATAAATTTAAGTCTGTACTAAAGCTTTCTTAGAATAATAAACAGCACCAATAGTTAATAAAAAATATAAAATCAAAATAAAATAAATTTGATATATATCAGTCATTACTTCATAATACAAAATCAAAAATGAACTTGAAACTAAAACTAACATCGCACAAATTAATACAAATGTTGAGGAATTTGTTGATTTTCTAATCTTAAAGTTTGCAATGGTAATTATTAAACAAACGATTAAAAAAGTAATACTACCAAACTCTAAAATCAGTTTTAATGAACCTGTACATATTAAAGCAAAAGCACATAAAGCCATAATCAAAATAGCGTAAGTAGGAATATTTTTATCATTTCTTTTTGATAAAAAAGTTGGCATCAATCCATCCGTTGATATAATTGACATTTGTCTAGATGCCCCAAAAATAGTTCCACTAATTGCACTACTTGTTGCAAGTAATGCTCCTAATACAACCAAATCATTTCCTAAGTTACCAATAACTTTATTTGCTCCACTTGCTAAAGCATACTCTTTATTTGCAATAATATCTTCAAAAGAAATAGCTAAAATTGCACCAAAGGCAATAATAGTATAAATAAGTGTAGCCATAGCAATAGAAATATAAATGGCCCTTCTTATATTTTTTGATGGATTTTCCATTTCATTTATTGCATTTATAACTAACTGAAAACCTTCATAAGCTACAAAAGTAATAGAAGCTACAATCAATATTGAGAAAAACTCAACTTCTTCTTGATTTTCAATTAAAGTCGGGATAGATGTATTTGAGTTATTTATAAGTACAAAACTAATGATTGCTAATATAACTAATTTAGAATAAACCATTATATCTTCAATTTTTCCCATTCCCTTTACACTCCAAATATTTACCAAAGCAAAAAATAATAGCACTGCACCAGCAACAGATATTTTTAATAAATAGCTATCACTATAATCAGCTATAGCATAAGAAGAGAAAGTAAAAGCATATAAGGCTAATGTTGAGATATAACCAAATATAACCCACCAACCTATTAAAGCAGCTGCAAAAGGGGCATTTGGGAAAGTTTTCTTTATAAAAATATAAGATTCGCCCTCAAGTTTATAATAAACTCCAAGTTTAATATATGAATAAGCTGCAAAAGCTGCAATTGCACCACCTAGCATCATAGCAATTGGAGTATAAATACCTATCATAGAAACAGATATTCCTAGTATTGTGAAGATACCTCCTCCAACCATTCCACCTAATGCAATAGCAACAACTTCTAATAAACCTAATGATTTTTCTCTTTTTCTATGAATTATATGTTTGCTCAAAAATATCCAATTGTTTTAGTAATATATTATTATAATAAAATATTATTTAATAAAGAAGGTTATATATTGAAATTTGAAAAATTAATACATGGAAAACTAATAAAAAGATATAAAAGATTTTTAGCAGATATTATTTTAGATAGTGGTCTAGAAATAACAGCTCATGTACCAAATAGTGGTGCAATGACAAGTTGTATTGAAGATAATTGTGATGTTTGGGTTACCCATCATGACAATCCTAAAAGAAAATTAAAATATACATTAGAACTTACAAAAATGGGTGAAAATCTTATTTGTACAAATACAGGTGTTGCAAATAAAATTGCAGTTGAAGCTATTGAGAATGGAACAATTAAAGAATTACAAGGTTATGATAACTTAAAACCTGAACAAAAATACGGTAATCAAAATAGTAGAATTGATGTTTTGCTATGGAATGATGATAGTGATAAAAAATGCTTTGTTGAAATAAAAAGTGTAAGTTTAAACTTAGGTGATACTTTAGCTTTTCCCGATGCAAAAACGACTAGAGGTCAAAAACACCTTGAAGAATTAAGGGATATGGTTCAAGAAGGACATAGAGCTGTAATGCTTTATGTAATCCAAAGAACAGATAACCTACCTTTTAGAATCGCTAGTGAAATAGATAAAAAATATAATGAGATTTTTCAAGAAGTAACAAAGCAAGGTGTTGAAGTTTTAGTTTATCAATCAGATATTAATTTTAATGAAATACAAATTACAAAAAAAGTTGATTACATCATATAAGTTTAAAGCTATAAGTTAATATTTATAAGCTAGAATTTTTACCATAAAGGAAAAAGAATGATTACAAATGAAAATTTTATCGAACTGAACAATAATTTTTACACGAAATGTAAAAAAAATGCAAGGATTTTTAATTTATTAACTATTCCAACTTTTCTGTTTGGAATTATACTAGCTGGATACTTTGGGTACTTTCCCTTGAAAGTTGAATTTCACAGTGTAGTTTTAATAGGATTTATCTATTTTATTTATCTATTTTTTATTAGACATAATGCTTATTATGCTTCTTGTAAATTTAAATCTCAATATCTTGAATTAACTGAGAGTTTAAAAAACTACATAAACAACAATCAATTGAAAATTGCAGACACTTCAAAAGCAAATGGTAATATTGATGATTTTCTAAAAGAGTTTACAAGTAACATAAGAAATACAAACTTCTCTTCAATAGCTTCTGGAATATTTCCAACACTAGGTATTTTAGGAACTTTTATTTCTATAGCTTTTAGTATGCCTGACTTTTCTTCTGGAACTTCAAGTGCATTAGAGCAAGAAATAACAATACTACTAGGTGGAGTAGGAACTGCGTTTTATGTATCTATTTATGGTATTTTTCTATCAATTTGGTGGATATTCTTTGAAAAAATAGGTATGAGTAGATTTGAGCATGATGCATTAATTATTAAAGAAAATACAAAATCGTTCTTTTGGACAAAATTAGATATTGAATCAATTCATTTACAAACAAGTATGAAAAATTTTGAAAAAATGACTCAACTTTTTGAACAAATCAGTTCTCAAGATTTAATTAACAATATTAATAATTCGTTAGAAAAAAGAGCTAGTATGGTTGAATCAATCATAAAAGAAGAAACACTATTAGTTGACAATATAAAATCAAACATTCAAAACTTTGATAATTTATTTGAACTTGTAAAACAAATGACACTAAGTATTCAAACTAATGTTGAGAATTTAAATACTCAAAATAGTATAAATGAAAAAATCACAGAATCACTTAATACTTCAGTACAATCACTTTCAAATAGTCTATCTAATTTAGATTCTACAAATGTAAAAGATATTTATGAAAATGTAATCCAAAACATTAATACTATGAAAGATGAGACAGATAGAATTGGTTGGAAACTAAGCAAAGAATTAAATGAATACGATGTTAAGTTTACTCAAAAACTGGAAAATTCTTTAGAAGCAATTGATTCTCAAACTGTAAAAATCATTGAAAATCTAAAAGAATTCCAAGATATTTCAAAGTAAAGTCATGTATAAAAATAAACAAGAAAACAATAACGATAATTTCTGGATATCTTATGCTGACTTAATGGCAGGACTTCTTTTTGTTTTCATATTAATTATTGGAGCTATTATTATAAAATATCTCTACACTCAAACAGACTTACAAGCTATAAAAGCTGATTTAGAAAAAGAAAAAATTGCTTTAAATATGAGTGAAGAAGAATTAAAAAATAGAAAAAATCAATTAGATGAAATAAACAATAAATTAAAAGATTCCCTTGAAAAAAATGCAAGACTTACTTTTGATATTGCAAAAGCAAAAAAACTCTATGAAAATTTAAAAGAAGACAATCAAAATTTGAATCAATCTATTGAGTCAAAAAATAATGAAATAGTAAACTTAAAAAACAACGAAGATCTTTTAAGGGTTTCTTTGCAAGATGCTTTAAATCAAGTTAATTTCACAAATATAGAACTAGAAAAATTAAAACAGTTACTATTGGATTATGAACTAAAGTTAAAAGATGAAAAATCCCAAAAAGATGAATTGCTTGTAAAAATAGATGAAAAAGAAAACTTTATAAAATTAAAAGATGATGAATTAATGTTACTTCAAGAAAAACTTTTAGAACAAAGCAAAATCCATCAAAAACTAGTTGAAGAGTTTGATATTACTAAAACAAAAATCAAAAGTCTTACAGGTATAAAACTAACTGTAATTGCAAAATTAAAAGAAGAGTTAGGAAGCTTAATAAATCTTGATGATAAAAGTGGTTCAATAAAATTTTCATCAAATATTTTATTCGATCAAGGTCAATATATTATAAAACAAGCATCAAAAAAAGAACTAAAAGTTATACTTGAAAAATATATGACAGCACTTTTTGGAAATGACGAGATTAAAAAACATATTGATAGTATTATAATTGAAGGTCATACAAATAGTGATGGAACTTATCTTTCAAACTTAGAACTGTCTCAACAAAGAGCTTTAGAAGTTATGAAGTTTTTATATACTTCAAATATCGTAGAAAAAGATCTTTTAACTAAATATGTAAGTGCTAGTGGAAGGTCATACTCTGATTTAATTTTAATAGATGGAGTTGAAGATAAAAATGCTTCAAGAAGAATTGAGATTAAGTTTAGAATTAAAAATGAAGCAGCAATTAAAGAACTTCAAAACTACTTGGATAAAAAATGAAAAATGAAATCTATGAACCAAAAAAACTAAAAGAACTTTCAAAAAAAATTGAAAAAAAACTAGAGGAAAAAAAGAACTCTAGTTTTTTTCAAAAAGTTAAAAACTATTTCTCAAGTAAATAGATATTTCCATCATCTGTACTAAAATAGATTTTATCATCAGGGCTAATAGCAATATTTCTAACCCTTTCATCTAAAAACTCTAATATTCTATTTTCTTTTATAACTTCAATATCATTTCTTAATGTTAAAACATTTATATGTCTATCTTTTAATGCACCAACTAAAAGTTTTCCATCTAGATTTGGGTAGTTTTGTCCTCTGTATAAAACCAAAGAAGATGGTGCAATAGATGGAATATAATACTTCTTAGCATCTACCATTCCTTCTTTAGAATCAACACCTACAGAACTAAAAGAAACATACTCTTTACCCCTTGAAACAACAGGCCAACCATAGTTTTGTTTTGGTAAAACTAAATTAATCTCATCTCCACCCCTTGGTCCATGTTCTACTAACCAAAGGTTACTTTTCTTTTTATCATAAAACAAACCTTGAGCATTTCTATGACCGTAACTATATATTTCATCTAAAGCATTTGTATCATTTATAAATGGATTATCTTTTGGTATTGAGCCATCGAAATTTAATCTAATAACTGTTCCTATATGATTTGTTAAATCTTGAGCATTTGTTCTAGTTCCCCTATCACCTAAACTGAAATAAACATGTTTATTATCAAATGTTATTCTACTACCGTAATGATAGTTTGTGCTTGTTCCTGTTTTTGTAATCAAAATATCCTCAAAATCAGATATATTTTCATTTAAAAATTTAGCTTTAGCTAATGTTGTGTGTCCATTATTTTTTATAGTTTTAGAATAAGTAAAAAAAACAGTATTATCATTTTTAAAATTTGGAGAAACCTTTACATCTAAAAGCCCACCTTGACCTCTATTGTGAACATTTAAACTATATATTTTTTTAATAGTATCTTTTTTTAAATCAACTAAGTAAATATTCCCATTTTTTTCATTTACTATGATTTTATCTTTATCAATAAAATCAAAACCCCAAACAATACCTAATCCGGAAACTATTTTATTAGCTTTATAATCACTAGCAAATAAACTAACTGAAAAAACAAATATTAATACAAAAAATCTATACATTTTAAACTCCTAAAGATTTATACTTAGAAAGTTAATTATAACTTTTAATATTTAAATTTATGGATTAATAACTTAAGTATAAGTAATTCTTATTAAACATAAATTAAGTTTAGTTATATCATAATTCGAAATATAAACAAGTGAGGTAACAAATATGAACATTTTTGATAAAATTAGAAAGTTTTGTAGATCATTTAGAATAATAGTAGGTTTAGTTTTAATAGGTATTGGTATCTATACAGGAATCATTTGGTTCTATTTAGGGGTTATTCCTTTAATTGCTGGATTAGTTGATTTCTGTCCAATTTGTATTATTTCAAAGAAATGTACACCTAAAAACTTACAACAATAAATTTTTAATATCTAATATAAAAAAGGGGAAGAAGTCATAAATACTTCTTCCCCTTTTTAGTTTTGATAAATATTTTGCTTAGCTTAACTCAACTCCACATTTATCACAAGATTTTCTAAACCATCCTCTACCTGGATATTTTCCACATTTAGGACATTTCCAATATAAAAAAACAAATGCCATATAAAGTACAAAACCTGCAATTGAAGCATTAAACCAAAAGTCTTGACCAAAACCAAAAACTTCTTCTTTTTCTTTTACAGTCATAACTATATTTGGTGTTAGCAGTAAAAAAAATATACCTGCTGTAATTTGAGCCCACTTAATAGTTCTAGCAAACTCTTTTTTTATCTCTTCACTGTTCATCTTACTCCTTTTAGTAGTGAAATATTACAAAAATCTTTTTATATAACTAATTAAAGAAATTTTTAAACTCTTCTACAACTTCTGTTGGTGTTTCTTCTGCTAAAAAGTGTCCGCAATCTAAAGTTTTACCTTGAACATTATTAGCATACTCTTTCCAAACATTTAATAAATCATAAGTCTTATTTATAAAGCCTTTTTCACCCCATAATATCAACAAAGGTGTATCAACTTTTTGAAATATATCTTTTTCATCATCTTCTAAATCAATTGTAGATGCAGCCCTGTAATCTTCACAAGTAGCATGGATAGATTCATAGTCATTAAAGCACCTTATATACTCATCCACAGCCTCTTTTTCAAAAACTGTATTATCAGCACTCCATCTGTATAGTTTTTCCATAAGATAGTATTTTGGATTATTTCCAATCATTGTTTCAGGAAGATTATTTGGTTGAATTAAAAAGAACCAATGATAATATCCAGTAGCAAATGATTGATTTGTATTTTTAAACATATGATAAGTTGGTGCTATATCCATAATACATGCTTTTTCAATCATCTCTGGATAATCTTTAGTCATTCTATGAAGTACTCTTGCACCTCTATCGTGACCTGCTGCAAAAAAGCTATCATAACCTAAACTTTTCATTAAACTTATCATATCTTCTGACATATTTTTTTTAGAATACATTTCATGATTTTGTCCACCACTTGGTTTTGAACTATCTCCATAACCTCTTAAGTCTGGACATATAATATGATAATTATGATTTAGTTCATTTGCAATATGATGCCACATAACATGTGTCTGTGGATAACCATGTAACAATAACAATGGTTTCTTACCATAGTTATCATTATGTCTGAAGTTGATTTTTATTTCATCTTCAGCTTGAAACTCTCCTAAAATAAAATTTTTGTCAAATAGCATTTTATAATCTTTATGGTCTTATATATGAATAATTTTCTTCTTGTAGTTCAATAATTCTAGCAACCCCTGCTTTTACTGTTTCTACACCTTCAGTTAAAACTGGAGCCTTACCAAATTTTTTAGTCATTTTAGCAATTGTGTTTCCACATGCACTAAATGTAATATTTTGCATAGCTAAACTTTTAACTCTTGTTGAATGATTAGAACCAGCTGTCATAATTCCTAGTCCTGGTCCATATGCTACAATCTCAATTTCAACATTGTCTAAACCGTACAATTTCTGTAAATTCACAGCGTTATTAAGAGCAATCTTCTGTGTTCTTTGATCATCTGTACTTACTTGAATTACTACTTTATGCATATCTTGTGCAAAAAGTGAAGCCGATAAAATCATCGATGAAATCGAAGCGATAATTAGTTTTTTCATGGTGTTATTCCTCGTATTATAATTTTATTTCATTATAATCAAGGATAGTAGCAATAAAATAGTAATTATTTTAAAATATGAAAATTTAAAATTACTATTATTTTCTACTAACTAAAATTCCACCAATTGCTATTAAAGATATACCTATTAAAGCATACATATCAGGGAAAGCATCACCTAAAGCGATACCAAAGCCAACTGCAAATGGAATATTTGTATAACTTACAACTCCTATGATACTTGCATTACTTATACTATATGCCCTTGTTAAAAACCATTGCGATGCTGTAGATATTATTGCCATGAAGATTATCAAAGACCAAATAAATAAATCTGTATGAAATTTAAATTCAACTAAAGAAGTAAATAAAAACAATCCTAAAGGAATAAGCATTCCTATAAACATAAATGAAAACATAATTAATCTTGCATCATAGATGTCTTTTATTTTTTTAATTGTAGCATAAGCAGCTGCTGCAAAAAAACCACCTAAAACACCTAAAAAATGTTCAAATGATATATCAACACCAAAAGGTTTAGTTATAAAGATTATTCCAACAAATCCTATAACTAAGGCTATAAAAGTTTTAAAAGTGATTTTTTCTTTCATTAGATAATATGCTAATATAGTTACAAAAAATGGAGATGTTTTATTTAATATAACTGCTTCACCTAAAGGAATTGTTGCTATTGTAAAAAAGAATAAAACCATCGCAGTTGCTCCAAAAACTCCCCTTAAAATAAGTAGGTGTAATTTGGAAAAATCAATTGTAGTTTTGATTTTTTTAAAAGTATATAAAAGAATAAACATACCTAATAGATTTCTATAAAATACTATTTCAATAGGATCCATACTATCAGATAAAAACTTAGCAACTGCTCCGTTAAGCGCTCCTATAAATGCACTTAAAAGCATAAATAAAACGCCTTTATCTATTAATTTCAAGTCTAACAATACTATCCTTTTTATTTATATATTATTTGTTCATATTCTTTTTAGTTTTATTAGTAGCAATTGCTTCAAAAGGATTATCAGGCCAATAGTGCTTTTTGTACTTTGAAAATAGTTCTTTTTTTACATCTTCATATGAGTTTTCCCAAAAACTTTTTAAATCATATGTGATTTGTATTGGTCTTAAAGCTGGACTTAAAAGATGAATTTGTAAAGAAACTTTATTATT
>Ga0102954_1000477_pt1 | contig 12176 bp, 10 predicted proteins | sample SalPonA_C_H2O_MG_FD_78511 | JGI IMG/M metagenome (GOLD analysis project Ga0102954, IMG submission 78511) | Water microbial communities from South San Francisco under conditions of wetland restoration - Salt Pond MetaG R2A_C_H2O_MG | ecosystem: Environmental > Aquatic > Non-marine Saline and... | reverse complement strand
GGCGCTGGCACGGGCATTGTTGGGCAATTGTTCCAAGCCAATGGGCCATTGGTCGTGGATGGCACGGATATTTCGCGCGAAATGCTGGCTGTTGCACTGGCCAAGGGGCGTTATCGCAGCTGTTTTTTGGGCGACCTGACGGATGAACTGCCAGTGGCGGACAATTGCTACCGCGCGGTTGTCAGTTCAGGCACCTTTACAACGGGTCATGTAGGGCCATCAGCCTTTCATGAATTGCTGCGCGTGACGGCGCGGGATGGATTGGTCTGTGTGTCGGTGAATGCCGCCCATTGGCAGGCGCGTGGGTTTGCCGATATGGTGGATGAATTGGCCCCCGCAATTTACGATATCTCTGTGGTCGAAGTGCCCATTTACGGCCCCAAGGCCGATGGCCCGCACAAAGATGATGTCAGCAAAATATTGGCCTTTCGCAAAAGATAAATTTGCAGACCGGCCTTGTGGCTGGGTGAAATTTAGGATTGCATCCATTTCATTGAACAGATTCGAGGTATTCCATGTCTAGCCCCATTCGCATTATGATCAACGGCTTTGGCCGTATCGGGCGCAGCGTTTTGCGATTGGTGTTGGCCCAGCCGGATCAGTTTCAGGTGGTGCGGATTAATGATATCGCGCCGCTCGACAGCTGCGTTTATCTGTTTCAATACGATAGCGTTTTTGGCCCCTATCCCGATCCTGTTCGTGCCGAGGCAGATGGTTTGACGGTCAAGGGCCAGCATATTCCTGTGACACATCTGCGCGATATATCGCAGCTGGATTTATCCGACATCGATATCGTGTTCGAATGTACCGGCCATATCGCGACGCGCGAACAGGCCGACAAAGGGTTGCAGGCCGGCGCAGGCAAAGTGTTGATTTCTGGCCCCGCCGATATCGCGGATTTGACGGTGGTTTTGGGGGCAAATGACCACCATCTGGCCGATCAGATGGTGGTGTCTAATGCGTCTTGCACAACGAATGCTTTGGCGCCGCTGTTGCGGGTTTTGGACGATGCCTTTGGCGTTCATAGCGGGCATATGACCACTGTGCATTGTTACACGGGCAGCCAGCCGACGGTGGATGCACCCCGCGGTGATTTGGTGCGATCACGGGCGGCGGCACTGTCGATGGTGCCCACCACCACATCGGCGGGCAAATTGATTGGCATTGTTTTGCCCCATCTGGCGGGCCGCATCGAAGCGCGCGCCATTCGCGTGCCAACCGCCAGTGTGTCGGCGATTGATTTGGCGGTGCAGACGGTCAAACCCACCTCAACCGGTGAGGCCAACGATGTTTTATTCCAAGCGACCCGATCTAGCCCCTATCTGGGGTGGATTACGGAACCCTTGGTGTCCACCGATCTGCGCGCGCGGCCGGAATCCTTGGTCATCAGTGGGCGCGAAACATCCGTGTCCTTGGGGGGGACGTTGCGGGTGTTTGGGTGGTATGACAATGAATGGGGGTTTTCGAACCGCATGCTGGACGTGGCCAAATTGATGGTGCGCTAGGCCCCGTTTATCCAAACCGACCATGGCAAAACCAGCCGCCAGATACCGTGCCGCCATGGGCATAGAACACCCATAACACATCACCACTGTCACAGGTGATATGCCAATAATCGCGCACACCGCTGCGCCAGTTTGGATCATCGACCCACCATTGCGGTGCAATGCGTTCTGGCCCGCGGGCGAAACGCGTGGTCAAACTGCGCCCGCGCCAGCGAAATGATTTTGGCGGGCGTTGCGCATCTGCGGGATGCACGAATTCGGGTGGCCACAGCAACAGCGGGCGCGGGCGGGGGGCATGGGGCCAATCTGGGCTGGGGTCTGAATGCAGCGCAGGTTCTGCTTGGCAGGTTTGTTCGGGAATGTGGCTGTCATTTGGATGCAGGCGTATCACATTATCGCTGCCCACCCGTGTGGCGATCCGCGCCAGTAAATCATCTAGGCTATGCTGGCTTTGCAATCGCTCGGCCACTTGGCGCCCAGCCTCAAGGTGGCCCACGGCTTGGGTGCGGTGCAGGGGTTCGGTTTGGACAGCCTCAAGCCGGATGATGTCAATGCCAAAGCCGGGGTCAACGTCTGGCAGGCGCACATCAAATAACGGGCGAATACGGTCAGGATCATCGGTTGCGCGCGCCAACCCTAGGGTGATGGTTTGCGATGTGTCATCGCAGCGCAAAAAATCAACGCGCAGGTGGCGTGCGCCTTTGCCATGTTGCTTTAGTCGTGCGCACAGCCGCTGGACCAATTTGTCAAAGGCGGCGGTAATATCTGGGGCCAGACCAATCGGGTCGGGGAAACTGATCCGTACCCCAAAATGGGGCACGGTTTTATTGGGCGAAATGGGTTCGGGTGTGCTGCCCAAAGCTTGGTCCAGTCGCAACACAACATCGCGACCAAAGCGGCGGGCCAGACCGGCCCTAGGTTGATCCCACAGATCTTCTATCCGGCGCAGGCCCAGTTTGACCAATTTATCACAGATTTGATCAGATAGGCGCAGCGCGGCGATTGGCAAAGGTGCCAACGCCTGTCGTGTGTGACCTGGGGGTGCAACGGCGCATCGACCTTGGGATTGTACGTTTTGTGCCTGCATAGGATGGCCGCGATCGGAATGTTTGCGTTTGACGGCGCGGGATCGTGTGGCGCGGGCCTCTTGCATAATGGCGTCGCCCGCATGTTGTGGGGCGAATTCGCCTGTTTCAAATCGTGCCAATCCCCATGCCGCACCTAGTGTGTCGGCCACACCAATATAAACGGTCAAATTCAGGGCCGCGCAATCTTGGCGCAGGGTGTCAATTAATCCCTGTTCGCCACCAAACAAATGGGCGCACCCTGTGAAATCCATCGCAAATCCATCTGGTTTTGTGGGCGCAATCCATGGGCTGAATTTCTCGGCCCATCGCGCCAGCGCCATTAAAAACAAATCCTCACTCTGTGGATTGCGATGATGTGTCCGTAATTCAGGGGAAATGGCCAATGCATCACGCAACGACTGTCCCACATACAGGCCCAAGGCGCGGGCCTGTGCATTGAGCGAGGACAGGATTTGCGTGTTATGTTTTGCATCAACAATCGCAACTGCTGTATCCCCATCATAGCCGCGTTGGCGCAGAATGCGTTCTGCACCAAGGTAAGGAAACCAAGCATATAGAATTCGTTTGCGGGACATTGTCACATGTTCATGTTTTGTTCCAATTTAGCCTGAGTCGCAAAATTTGAAAACCCTTATGCTGCATTCCGCGATCACATAAGGGTTTGATGTGGTTTTTTAAGCCACTTTTCCAATGTCGTATCTAGCGTTTCCAGAGACACAGGTTTGGGTAAGTAATCATCCATTCCCGCGTCAAAGCACAACTCAGCATCGCCCTTTAGGGCGTTTGCGGTGACGCCAATCACGATGGATCGACCGATATTTTGATTTTGCTCAGCCGTTCGGATCAAGCGGGTCATTTCATAACCGTCCATCACAGGCATTTGACCATCGACCAAAACAGCCGCGTAATCACCTGTTTCCCACATGCCCAAGCCGGATTTACCGTCCTCAGCAAAGCTGACATCATAGCCCAGTTTTTCAAGCTGCGCGCCAATGACCATTCGATTGATGTCGTTGTCTTCTACCACTAATAAATGGGGCGTCTGCGCGCTTTGCTTAGGTTCAAGGGTCAAAGATAGCGGCACGATCGCAGGGACTTGCCCCGATAACAGGTTCAGGCCACGGATCAATTCAGACGGAAGTGCGGGATATCGATACATTACAAATGTATCGGGTGCGACCAACCCTTGGGGATCTGCAAGGCTAGAGGTGACACATAAAAATGATGCGTTCGCATTTGCATTCTTTAACGCAGCAATTTTGCCCGTGACACTTTCCATATCGCCCAAGGCCAAAATAATAATTGGCGGTACAGTGACCTGTTGAATGGCGGGGATCAATTCGTCCAATGTTTCAAAGGTGACCAGCGTTCTCAATGCGGGCAGATCACGGTTAGGGGCAATCATTGATTTTTGGGCGCTTTCATCAACGATCGAAAATAATGGAATATCATCTGGCAGCGTGCCCGTTAATTTATCTGCAGAGACCGGCCGATATGGCAGGTGAACGCAAAATGTTGACCCAACGCCTGGGGTGCTGCTGACGGAAATATGCCCGTCCAGCAAATCGACCAAGCGTTTTGCAATGGATAATCCCAGACCCGTACCGCCAAAGCGGCGATTGTTGTCTTGGTCCGCTTGCGAAAAGGGTAAAAACAGTTTCGATAAATCATCTGCTGAAATCCCAATGCCATTGTCACGGATGCAGATCAAAATTGTATTATTTTGCCCCGGTGCCAAAGATAGACAAACATGGCCCGGTGCATCTGGCGTGCCTTGGGAAAATTTGATCGCATTGGACATCAAATTGTTAATGATTTGGCGAACGCGACCAGGATCGGAACGGACATCCGCCGATACACTGGGTGCGATTTGCAATTCCAAAAAACAGTTGCGCGCCAACGCTTCGGCGCCCATCTCGACCGAGACGCTTTCACAGATTTCTGCATATGACATGGTCGTTTCAACGACAGAAAATTTGCCAGCTTCTATCTTGGATAGGTCCAGAATATCATCAATAATCCGCAGCAAAGACCGCGCAGAATTTACAATTGACGATACTTTGCGGCGGTCGTTTTCTTCCATTGGTTGTTGGTATAGCAATTCCGACATTCCGATAATGCCATTCATCGGTGTGCGAATTTCATGGGACATATTGGCCAAAAACGCAGATTTTGCCATGTTTGCCGATTCAGCCTTTTGTGCGGCTTGCTGCAAAACAGTTTCATAGCGACGAAACATTGATGCAAAATAAAACATTTCAAACATCACAAATATGAACGACACAGTAATGGTTGTCGGTGCGATAAATGTGCTGGTTGCATTCAGGCTCAGTTCATCTGGGCCCAATAAATTGTGATCGAATATTTTACTGACCCACCAAATGATCATGGGAACCGGGCAAATCAAATAACCCAAAATACGTTCGTTTGGGCGCTGAAACACCAAAAATGGAATGCCAGTTACCGCGATTAGCAGAAAATTCATCCCGCCAAAATCAGGAATCAGTTGTTTGATGATAAATAAATAAACACAGCCGGCCCCCATCCACAGGGATTTGGCAAAACGATGCATTTCGATGCGATGCAAAATGAATGCGATCACAAAAATGGACAGCATCGTAAACGATGACAGGGTTAGGATCGTCGCCCCCAAAAACCAGGTCAAAGGGCCCCAGACGCACAGCGCAACGATCCAAAACACAACCAGTGCTTTAGATACGCTATCACCACGATCCGCGATCGAGATCGTTTGTGTTTCTTGTGTGTTGGTCATCATATGCATCCCGGACCAGGTCCATTGTGTAGGATATGCGGTACAGCGATCATAACATATATATCCCTATGGATATGTTCTGGTATAATTAGTATTGTTTTCGATGGCGTTTGGCCAAATTTATGCGTCACAAAGATTTCATCTGAAATTTTTCGATTCAGTATTATATTTTAAATATATCTATATTGGAGATTCGAATGACTGTATTGAACAAAAAAAGACTTGTCGCTTTGGTCGGGCTAGCAATAGCTGTCCCATTTTCCGTTTCCATGGCCCATTCTGATACAAACGGTATTCAGCCCCAAGTTGCAGCCCGTATGGCGGTCATGACCCAAATCAAAGAGGCGATGGCGCCTTTGGGTGGGATGGCCAAGGGGGCGGTTGAATTTGATGCCGCTGTTGCCCAAGCCGCTGTTGCCAGTTTGCTGGATGCAAGCGAACGTACAGCTGCCGTATTTGAGCCAAATGTAAGCGACCCCAAATCCGAAGCCTTGCCTGCCATTTGGGAAAACTGGGATGATTTTGTGTCAAAATCAGAAGACCTGACCTTTGCGGCTGAGGGCTGGGATGTGTCATCACTGGACAGCCTGCGCGCAGGGATGGGTAACATTGGTGCGGCGTGTTCTGCCTGTCACAAAGCGTATCGCATGAAAAAATAATATTTGCGCAGGGTGGGTTATTTGTTCCGATCTTGCGCAAAATGTAGCGAATTTGCCGCGACCCGACTTGCGTCAGGGATACTTTTGGCGCAGTCTGCCCAGATAAATTGGGAGATATATTATGCGGACACGTGCAGCAGTTGCATTGCAGGCTGGCAAGCCTCTTGAAGTGATGGAAGTAAACCTAGAGGGCCCCAAAGAGGGCGAGGTTTTGGTAGAAATCAAAGCGACCGGGATATGTCATACAGATGAATTTACCCTGTCAGGTGCCGACCCCGAAGGCATGTTTCCTGCCATTCTAGGCCACGAAGGTGCGGGTGTGGTGGTCGAAGTGGGCCCTGGTGTCAAGGATCTGAAGGTGGGCGATCATGTGATCCCGCTATATACGCCTGAATGTCGTCAGTGTGAATATTGCCTACATCCCAAAACAAATCTATGTCAGGCCATTCGTGAAACCCAAGGCCGCGGTGTGATGCCCGATGGCACCAGCCGGTTTAGCATGTTGGATGGAACGCCCATTCTGCATTACATGGGGTGTTCGACATTTTCCAATCATACGGTGTTGCCCGAAATCGCGCTGGCCAAAATTCGCCCTGATGCCCCCTTTGACAAGGTGTGTTACATCGGATGTGGCGTGACGACTGGCATTGGTGCAGTCATCAACACGGCCAAGGTTGAAATCGGCAGCCGCGCGATTGTATTCGGTTTGGGTGGTATCGGTTTGAATGTGATCCAAGGCCTGCGGTTAGCGGGTGCGGATCAGATTGTTGGCGTTGATTTGAACAACGACAAAAAGCCGATGGCGGAACGCTTTGGTATGACGGATTTTGTAAACCCATCCGAGGTTGAGGGTGATTTGGTCCCCTATCTGGTCAATCTGACCAAAGGCGGGGCAGATTACACGTTTGATGCCACCGGCAATGTGCAAGTCATGCGGACGGCATTGGAATCAGCGCACAAAGGTTGGGGCGAAAGCATAATCATTGGCGTGGCCCCCGCAGGTGCCGAAATTTCCACACGTCCGTTCCAGTTGGTGACAGGACGCGTGTGGCGTGGGACAGCATTTGGTGGTGCGCGTGGGCGTACGGATGTTCCACAGATTGTTGATTGGTACATGGATGGTAAAATCGAAATTGATCCGATGATCACACATACGTTGTCATTAGAGGACATCAATAAAGGTTTCGATTTAATGCATTCAGGTGAAAGCATTCGTTCCGTTGTTGTTTACTGATAAGTCAAACGGGGTATTGGCGCGGTCGCGCCAATGCCTTCGGCGAGGATATTTTTGGACAAAAAATGATGACGGGGGTTGAAATCCGATCTGCTGCGCCTGCAGACATGACTGCGGTTTGGGGGATATTAGAGCCTGTGTTTCGGGCGGGCGATACCTATACCGTTGATGCGGATATTTCGCGCGATGATGCGTTGGCCTATTGGTTTGATGCGGCAAAGCGTGTTTTTGTTGCCGAAATTGGTGGCCGTGTTGTCGGCACCTATTATATTCGTGCCAACCAAGCGGGGGGTGGCGCGCATGTATGTAATTGTGGGTATATGGCGCATCCTGAGGCGCGTGGCTTGGGTGTGGCGCGCACTATGTTGCAGCATTCTTTGGCTTTGGCGCCGCAATTGGGGTATCGCGCGATGCAATATAATTTTGTGGTGTCAACGAATACGCGGGCGATTGCCATTTGGCAGGCCAATGGTTTCGATATCGTGGGGCGATTGCCTGCGGCGTTCAAGCATCCGCACCAAGGGTTTGTCGATGCCTTGGTGATGTATCGTCAGTTATGATGTGGGCGCTGCGTAGCGGGACATAAAGGTTTGGACTGCACCTGTTGCCACGCGGTCGATTTCGTCATCGCCGAATGTGGTTGAAATTCCCAATATGCTGCGCGACCACAGGTCGGCTTTGCACAGTTCGATGAATTGATCCGCCGCAAGCGTTTTGTCGTTGATCGTCAATTCGCCGCGTTCAATGGCAGCTTGGAATAGGGTGCAGAGGGTTTGTTGGCCCAGCTGTGGACCGTTTTGATAGAAATGTTGTCCCAATTCGGGAAACCGATCCGCTTCTGCCACGCAGATGCGAAAAACGCGCAGAGAAAAATCAGACAGCATAAAGCGAATGATGTGATGGGCTGCTTGGGTCAGAACGCTTTCGATATGTGCGTTTTGATTGATCGCTTCTAGTGCAAAGTCGGTTTTTTGAACGCATTCGTTTTTGACGACTTCTATGAACAAAGATTGTTTGTCTGGGAAGTAGCTGTAAACGGTGGCCTTAGAGACCTGGGCCAATTTTGCGATTGCATCCATATTCGCATTCGCAAAGCCCTGAGCCAAGAAAATGTCACGCGCCCCCAGTAGGACTTGGTCGAGTTTGCGCCCCTTTTTCCCAAGTGTATTTGGTGCGTTCATGGATCTTCCTTTCAGATCAGAACTATAGGGTGGCAAAGTGAAATTGGATAGGGGGATTGTAAGTTTAATCTAGATTTCCTATTATATTAGAATAATTCTAAACTAAGGTGATCCTATGCGTTTTTCGATTGGTCGACGCCGGTTGCGTGATTTGTCAGAACAAGAAATTTTGGCGCTTGCGATTTCGTCCGAAGAGGATGATGCACGCATTTACCGCGGCTTTGCGCAAAAGCTGAGGCCCGATTTTGCGCATACGGCCGAAATGTTTGACCGTATGGCCAAAGAAGAAGATGAGCATAGGCGTCGGTTAATTGACCAGCACATTGCAAGATTTGGTGATGTCATACCATTGATACGGCGTGAACATGTGGCTGGGTTTTACACACGAAAGCCAATGTGGTTATCGCAAAATCTGACACTGGATCAAATACGCGACGAAGCTGCGCAAATGGAACGCACAGCTGAGGCATTTTATCTGCAGGCTGCGGCGCGCACCCAAGACGCTGAGACGCGCAAATTATTGGGCGATTTGGCTGAAGCAGAAACAAGCCATGCCAAATCTGCCCAAGATATGACCGATACGCTGAACGCCTCTGCCGAGGCTGAGACCGAAAATACACATGCGGCGCGCCAATTTGTTTTGACGTGGGTGCAACCGGGATTGGCCGGGCTGATGGATGGATCTGTATCCACATTGGCGCCGATTTTTGCCACGGCTTTCGCGACCCAAGATACCTGGACCACGTTTTTGGTGGGTCTGGCGGCATCTGTTGGGGCAGGTATTTCCATGGGCTTTACCGAGGCCGCATCAGATGATGGTTCGTTGTCGGGGCGTGGGGCGCCCTGGAAACGTGGGGTTGCATCAGGGGTGATGACAACTGTTGGCGGCTTGGGGCATGCCTTGCCATATCTGATTCCGCATTTTTGGACTGCGACGATTACAGCGTTCGTTATCGTGTTCATTGAATTATGGGCGATTGCGTGGATCCAGAACAAATTTATGGATACCCCATTTTTCCGCGCAGCATTTCAGGTGGTGCTGGGCGGGGCCATGGTTTTTGCCGCTGGTGTTTTGATTGGATCCGGTTAGACACGAATATAGATTGACGGCAAATTTTTAGGTGATAAGCCTGTTTGTATGTATGATATATTTCTGAAAACTGTGCCATTTTTTGCGCTGATTGCCGTGGGCTATTGGGCGGGGCGCACGCGGTTTTTTACCGAAGAGGCGACAGCCTATCTGACGAAATTTATCTTTTACTTTGCACTTTCGGCGATGTTGTTCAAATTTTCGTCGAACTTGTCGTTGGGCGAATTACTGGATTGGCAGTTTATGCAGGCCTATCTGTACGGATCGGTGATTGTGTATTTATTGGCCACAGCTGTGGCGCTCGTACGTAAAAAACCCATGGCCGAGGCCGCGATTGAGGCGCAGTGTTCCGTCATCGGCAATGTCGGGTTTCTGGGTATCCCCATGCTGGCCCTGTTGATGGGCGAGGCGGCTGTGGGCCATGTGATGATGGTGCTGGCCGTTGATTTATTGGTCTTTGGATCATTGATTGTCATGGTGATCGTTGGGTCGCGCGATGGTCGGATGAGCATTGGGATTTTCCGCACCCTGTTTATGGGGTTGATCCGCAATCCGATGATTGTGTCCATCATTTTGGGGTTGTCGTGGTCTGCATGGGAAATCCCCATTCCTGCACCGCTAAATGAATTTATGACAATGCTGGGGGCGGCGGCCACACCGGGGGCGTTGTTTGCGATTGGGGCATCCTTGGCCAGTAAATCGGCCGAACGGGTGCAGGTCGCGGGGTGGTTGTCATTTTGCAAACTTGTGCTGCATCCGCTGGTCGTTGCCTATTTCGCGTTGGTTTTGTTTGACGTTGATCCCTATGCGGCTGCGGTTATGATTGCAGCCTGTTCATTGCCGGTGGCTGGTAATATTTACATGATTGCCCAGCACTATGGCGTGGCCCCGCAACGGGTATCGGCCAGTATTCTGATTTCAACTGCGCTTAGTATTGTGACGGTTTCGCTGGTGATTGCTTGGGTCACGCCGCTTTATTCCTGAAATTGCCGTTTGTTGTCTTGCGTGTGAAAGCGGCAATGGGTTAGCTGTCAGGTAACGATTAATCGCTACGCGAGAAAGGGATTTGATATGGAAACCATTTCAGAAAACAAATGTTTTGACGGGATACAAGGTGTGTATTCACATACGTCCCAAGCCTGTCAGTGTGATATGACCTTTGGCCTGTTCCTGCCATCATTGGCTCGGGAAATGTCAGTGCCGGTTTTGTGGTATTTGTCTGGTCTGACATGCACCCACGAAAACGCCATGGTCAAGGCAGGCGCACAGGCCTGGGCCGAACAGGCAGGGATTGCCTTGGTTTTTCCCGATACGTCGCCGCGCGGCGATGGTGTGGCAGATGATGATGCCTATGATCTGGGACAGGGGGCTGGGTTTTACGTCAATGCAACACAGGATCCTTGGGCCAAACATTTCCAGATGTGGGATTACATTGCAAATGAATCGCCCAACCTTATTGGCGAACATTTCGCGATTGATCTGGAACGACAATCGATTACGGGCCATTCGATGGGCGGGCATGGCGCGTTGACGATGGCGATGGGGCTGCCGGATCGGTTCAAATCGGTGTCGGCTTTTGCGCCCATTTCAAATCCAACGGGGGCCGATTGGGGCCGTAAACAATTGGCGGCCTATCTGGGCGATGATGAAACCACATGGCAACGCCATGATGCCAGCGTCCAAATGCGCGCCAGTGGTTGTGATATTCCGATGTTGGTGGACTGGGGAACCAACGATCAATTTATCGACCTGCTGCGCCCCGAGGCATTGATGCAGGCCGCCGCCGAACGCCGCCATCAGGGCACATTCAGATTGCAGCAGGGCTATGATCACAGCTACTTTTTCGTATCCAGCTTTATGCAAGATCACATCACATTCCATGCCGATGCACTCTATAGTGATGAATGATCGCGCCGTTTGCCTGATGTGAACATAGGAACACGCAAATGACAGACACATTACCCCATTATGATTTGGTCGTGATCGGCAGCGGCCCATCGGGTCGCGCAGCCGCCATTCAGGCCGGTAAATTAAAACGCCGTGTGTTGGTTGTGGACCGCAAAGACCGCTTGGGCGGTGTATCAGTCCACACAGGCACGATCCCGTCAAAAACCCTGCGCGAAACGGTGCTGAACCTGACCGGTTGGCGCGAGCGCAGTTTTTACGGCCGATCCTATCGCGTCAAGGATGCGATTGTCGCCGAAGATTTGAAAGCGCGGTTGCACAAAACACTAGATTACGAAGTGGATGTGCTGGAACACCAATTCAACCGAAATTATGTTGAAACCCTGCTGGGTTTGGCGCGCTTTGAGGGGCCAAATGAACTGTGTGTTTCAACCGAAGCCGGCGAAGCCACGCGCCTAACGGCGGATAAATTCCTGATCGCAACAGGCACAAAAACGTTCCGCCCTGACTGGGTGCCATTCAACGGCACCACCATTGTGGACAGTGACGAATTTCTGGAAATTGATCATCTGCCGCGATCGCTGACCGTGATTGGGGCGGGCGTTATTGGTGTTGAATATGCCACCATGTTCGCTGCGCTGGATATTCGTGTGACATTGATCGAACCGCGCGACAGTTTTCTGGATTTCATCGACACCGGCACCATTCGCGAATTTGCCCATCATATCGCCGAAAATGGCG
>Ga0102954_1000459_pt1 | contig 12345 bp, 5 predicted proteins | sample SalPonA_C_H2O_MG_FD_78511 | JGI IMG/M metagenome (GOLD analysis project Ga0102954, IMG submission 78511) | Water microbial communities from South San Francisco under conditions of wetland restoration - Salt Pond MetaG R2A_C_H2O_MG | ecosystem: Environmental > Aquatic > Non-marine Saline and... | reverse complement strand
TCTGGTGGAATTATGGATTTATCTGTTACAGGTAAAGATTATGAGCTTCAAGGAAATATAAAACTTAATAATTCTAGAATAAAAGATTTAGCATTTATAAATAATCTTATCACTTTTGTAAATACAAGTCCTGCTTTATTAAATCCTTTATTAGCTATTCCTTCAGTTATTGATATGATTAATAATGATGGGTTTAATTTAAATGGATATAGAATAAATGAGGGTGAAGTAGAATTTAAATATAGCCCAATAAATGACAAGATTTTAGTTACAGATTTAAAAGCTATTGGAAACTCGGTAGATTTTGAAGGAAGTGGTATTATTGATTTAAAAACTGATACTTTAGATATGAATTTAAATTTAATTTTCTTAAAGGGTTATTCTAAGATGGTAAAATACTTACCTGTTGTGAATTATTTACTTTTAGGTGAAAACAAAAGAATTGAAACAATTGTAAAAGTAGAAGGTTTAATAAGTGACCCAAAAGTAGAAACAAACTTTTTAAAAGAGGGATTAAATGCTCCATTAGATTTTGGAAAAAGAATTTTAAACACTCCAAAAAATTTATATGATTCTATAATTGGAAATGAAGAAGAAAAATAAAATAGTCTTAAAGTCTATTAAATAAACTTTTGTAATACACTATTTAATTCTTCTAAAACTATAGGTTTTGCAATATGCATATTCATACCTGCATTTAAAGATTGTTCAATATTTTCAGGTAAAACTCCCGCACTTAAAGCAATGATTGGAATGTTTTTATCAAATTCTCTTATGTTTCTTGTAGCTTCATGTCCATCCATAATTGGCATTTGAACATCCATAAATACAATATCATAATCATGTTCTTCTTTTAGTCTATTAACAGCTTCTAATCCATTTTCTAAAATATCAACTTTGAAGTTTCTTTTTTCTAATGTTTCTCTTAGAACTATTTGATTGATTTCATCATCTTCAACTAAAAGAGCATTTTTTGTTTGTGGCAAAATTACAATTTCATCTTTTTTAGCGTGCTCTATTTCTTTATCACTATATTCAAGTTTTAATTTTATTTTAAATGTTGTTCCTAAATCTTCCATAGAGTAAACATCTATTTGTCCACCCATGATATCAACAAGTTTTTTAACTATTGTTAAACCAAGTCCTGTTCCTTTATACTCTTTAGTATTTGATTGATTTCCTTGAGTAAATGGTGTAAATAAATTGTTTTTAATATCTTGGCTCATACCGATACCTGTATCTTTTACTTCTATAATTAAATGCTGTAATTTTTCATTTTTCATTGTGCATTTTATATTTAAAGATACTGAACCCTCTTTTGTGAATTTCTTAGAATTACTTAATAAATTTAGTAAAATTTGAGATAGCCTTAATTCATCTGCAATAATTACATCTTTAACTTCAAAATCTACATTTATATTAAATTTAAGATTTTTTTCTTTAAATTCATTTTCAAATGTTGAATGAAGATGATTTAACATCTCTTTTAAACTAAACTCTTTTGGATAAAGTTTCATATTTCCCGTTTGAAGTGATGAATAATCAAGAATATCATTTACAATATTTGTTAAGATATTTGAAGATTTCTTTAAAATATTTAGTTTATCAATACTACTTTGACTTATATCTTTTTCATCAAATAACATATCAACAACCCCAACAATTCCATTTAGTGGAGTTCTAATTTCATGACTCATATTTGCTAAGAACTGTTCTTTTGCTTTTGCTAAAGATTCTATTTGGTGTTGATTTTCTAAAATCTCTTCTTGAGAAGCTCTTAATTCTTCTTCAGATGCTGATAATTCTTCATTTAGTCTTTGGGCTTCTAGTAAAGCATTTTTTTGAGCTGTTATATCATATACCGTACCTAAAGACTCTAAAGGTTTATCATTTTCATCAAAGATAGTTTCACATTGTTCTTCAACCCATTTTATAGTTCCATCTGGCATTTGTACTCTATGTACAATTTGATATGGTTCTTTATTTATTAAAGAGTTCGAATAAGCTTTTTCTACTATTTGTCTATCATCTGGATGGACAACATTAATAAAAACTTCATATGAAGCAGGAGTTTTATTTTTATCTATTCCATAAATTTTATAACTTTCATCCGACCAAACTAAAATATTGTTTACTAAATCATATTCCCAAAATCCAAGAGTAGCAATTTTTACAGCCAATTTTTTTTGTCTTGATTCTTCATTGAGTTTATTATTCAATTTTTGAGATTCAACAAGTAATTTATTTAAATTATCACTATATACTTTTAACTGTTCTTTTTGTTTCAATATTTGTTTTTGTTTCTCTTGAATTTTTTTTTGATTTTTATATTGAAGAAATACAATTATAAAAAGTACTGCTATTGCTAATAATGCATACCAAAGATACGTATAATTAGTTGTGTTTATTTGATATGAAAGTCGTTGATATTTGTTGCTTATAAACTGATATGTATTTGTTTTTTCTAACTCATTTATAGATTTATTAATAATACTTAATAGAAGTTCATCCCCTTTTTTTACACCAATAGTTAAGCTAGGAGTTAAAATTCTTAAAATTGAATTTTCTTTTATAACACCAAATCCATATTTTTCAATAACTTTATGCGCTACAAATTTTGCAGTTAAGAAAATAGTAGTTTCATCTTTTTTGATTTTTTCAATAATTTTATTTAAATCATTTTCAACAATAACATCAAGTTGTGGATAATCTTTTAGAGTTATCTTTTTTATTCCTACAAATTGTACATAGATTTTTAATTTTTTTAAGTTTTCTATATCATTTACATTTATAATTGGAGTTTTGGTAGAACTTAATATTATTAAATCATTTATTATAAATGGTTTTGCAGAAACTGTGTTTTTAAATCGTGGTGTATTTACTCCCATTATTGATATAAGGTCACATTTACCTTGTATCTCAAGTTCATTGAGATCTTGTACTGATTTTGGATCTATACCTTCAAATTTAAGTTTACTTATTTTAGATATTTCATTAAAATAATCACCCATAACTCCTGTAAGTTTGCCTTCTTTAACTGCCGATATTGGGTAATTATTATATTGAGGACATACATTAAAAGTGTTATTATCTACGTACGCTTTTTCTTCTTGGGTAAATTGAAGTTCAGAAGAGTTTAAAAAACTTGATAACAATATAAAAAGTAGAATTAGATATTTCATTTAGTTGTTTCCTTGGACTTTTATAACACTACTGTATAAAAAAGTACCTATAACAATGGTAATTTCAAAATAAAAACAGCACCATTTTCACTATTTTCAACACCTACTGTTCCCTTTAAATTTTCAGTAATGATTTTATAGCTCATACTTAATCCAAGTCCTTTACCTTGTGATTTAAATTTTGTCGTAAAATATGGTTCAAATACTTTATCTATAATATCTTCAGGAATACCACCTGCATTGTCTTCTATATACAATGTATATGTATCATTTTCTACAGAACTTGACATCTTAATCCATCGATTATCATAATCTTTATTTTCTACTAAAGCGTTTTGTGCATTATTGATAATATTTATAATTCCTTGGGAAAGATCATTTTCAATTGCAGTAATTAAATGCTCTTTATCGTAGTCTATATCATCAATTAATTCTATTCCATCAGCTTTTAAAGAGCTACTAACTAAAGATTCTGTAAGTTTTATTTGATTTTCTATAGATATAGTTTTTTGAGTTTTTTCATTATTTATATAATTTGAGAAAGAATCTATTGTTTTTGATAATTCATTACAATACTTATTAATGTTATTTAAATTTTCTTTGATTTCTTTTTTATCCATCCCTCCAAAATCTAAACAGTAATTTACTGCACTTGAACATGTAGATATGATACTTAAAGGTTGTCTCCACTGATGAGCAATATTAGTTAGCATTTCTCCTAAAGCTGCCATTTTTGATTGATTTAAAACTTCTAAATCTTTTTGCCTCAATTCTTCTACTTGTTCTTGAACCTTTAATTCAAGATTACTTCTGTATTCATTTAATTCTTCATTTAAAGATAGTTCTTTTTCTAAATCATATAGATTTACTAAAAAGTAGTTATTGTTTGTAGGATGAGAAGTAATTAAAACTTTATATCTCTTGCAGATATTATTAAAATTTTCTACAGTTATAATAACAGGCTCAATATTAGAATCTACTCTAATTGCTGAAAAATATTTATTAAAATCCAATTTAGATTCTTTTTTGATGTATCTAAATAAAAAATTTGATAAATGAGGATATAATTCTCCTACTATTTCAATAGATGCTGCATGATTTTTATCAATAATTTTTGTAGAATTATCAATAATAAAAAATGGATTTGGATAACTATAAAATAATGTTCTAAACTCTAATACCCTATCTTTGAGAGCTTTTTCTTTTAATAATAACTCTTCATTTTGAGTCTTTAGTTCTTCATTGTAAATAGATAATTCTTCATTTCTTTCTGTAATTGTTTTTTCTAAATCTAAATTAGATTCTTTTAGTTGATTGTTTTGTTCTATAAAATTTGTTTCAATTAAAGTTTGTTTTATTGCTTCTATTATTTTATTAAAATCTTTAATTGGTTTTACAAAGTACTTTTTTGTGTTAAAATCTTGAGCTTGGTTTAAAAATTCTTTATCATTAAAAGCAGTTAGAAATATTACAGGTATATTTAAACCTTTTTTTGAAAGAGTCTGCATTAGTTCTATACCTGTCATTTTAGGCATGTTTATATCTGTAATGATTATGTCAGGAATATCACCATCTTCTATATCAACTAATGCACTTTTAGCATCAAAAAAAGATTTATAATTTGCAAAACCTTTCATTTTTAGGTTAAATATAAATGCTTCATTTAACTCTTCATCATCTTCTAAATAAAATATTCTACTATAATGTAATTTAGCAACTTTAGTCATTTATTTATCCCCTTTTTTATGCAGTCACAGGTAATTTTATTATAAATTTGGCTCCGTCATCAATATTGTCTACTGATATTGTTCCATTTAGTTTTTCAACGATTTGTTTAGTCATGTGTAAACCTATACCCGTTCCACCTTTGTCCAATTTACTGCTTACATGAGCTTCAAATATTCTATCTTTTATATTTTGAGGAATTCCTCCTGCATTATCTTGTACTGTAATTAAAATATTTTGTTTTTCTTGAATTATCTCAAAAATAAGTTTTCTATTTTCTATTTTGTTATCATTAAAGGCATCTTTAGCATTATTTATTAGATTTATTAAAACATGTTTAAACTCAGTTGGAATAAGTTTGTATTCTATTTCATCAATGTGTTTGAATTCTATATTTATATTTTCATCTATTATTACTGTTTTTATTAAATTTATAGTTTTATCAATTTCATCTTTTAATATTACTTTAGATTTTGGAATATCTTGTCTATAAAAAAGTCTAAATTCATCTATTGTTGTAGATAAATGATTAATTTGAGAATCAATTACTTTTAGATCTTCTAATATTTTTTCTTCTGTTGAAATTTTATGTTCTATTTCTATTGCCATTCCAGATGAAATAACAGATATTAAACTTAAAGGCTGTTTCCATTGATGAGCTATTGCATCTATCATCTGACCTAATTCTGCTAATTTACTTTGGTTAGCTAGTAGTTCATTTTGTCTATTTTTTTCTGTAACATCTTTTATAGTAACTAAAATTCTTTTTTTATCAGGCATTAAACTAAGTGTTCGGTTTGTTTGTATTATTGAACCATCTTTTGTAATAAATCTTTTTTCAAGATTTTTATGAAAGCCTTTTTTTATAGTCTCTTTCATAGCTTTTTTATATAAATCTAAGTCTTCACGATGTACTAAATCATAGCTAGATTTTTTAAATAATTCTTCTTTTGTATATCCTATTAAATCAGTATATGCTTCATTCATCTCTAAGAAATTACCTTCTAAATCCATAATTAAAATTGGATCTTTTGAGTAATCAAACAGCGTTTTAAACTCTTTAGTACGTTCTAGTATAAGTTGTGCATCTTCTTTTTGTTTTTGAATATCAATTGTTACACCAATTATTCTAAGGATATTTCCATCTTTATCTTTTTGAATAGAACGAGCTATGGCTAAAAACCATCTATAAGAACCATCTTTACATAACATTCTGTGTTCTAATGAAAAATTTTTATTTTCTTTGCCATTAGCAATTTTAGTGGCAAAATCCACTGCATTAGAACTATCATCTGGATGTAAAAGTTTTTTCCACTGATCAAATGAGTTTTCAATCTCATTATTTTTATATCCATGTAAAGACTTCCAAGATGTTGAGAAATCAACTTTATTTGTTGTTACATCCCAATCCCATATACCTTCTTGTGATACAGTTGTAATTAGATTATAACGATTTTCACTCTCAAAGAGTTTGTCTTGTTCGTCTTGTATATCAGATAGAGACAATAAAGTATATTGTTTATTATTTTTTGTGTATTTGTCTTTTGTAATTTTAAAAATTGTTACAGATTTATTTCTTGTGATACAAGGAATTGTAATTGCATTATAATCTTCATTATTTACTAAACTAAAAAAATCATTGTAGTCTTTACTTTTTATGAAAACTAAAAAATTTAGAGAGATATTTAAATTTATAGGAAAATTGAAATATTTAAGCGCTAAATTATTATAGTTAATTATCTTAAGCTTTTCATCTAAAACTACATAACATATTGGTGCATTTTTAAATAAAACTTCAAATTCTTTTTTTGATTCTGTAAGAACTAACTCATTTTGTTTTAATTCTTCATTTTGAGCTTCTAATTCTTCTTCATATATTTGAAGATCTTGATAAAGTTTTGTGATATTTAGATGGTTTTTTATTCTTGAAAAAAGTTCCATTTTTTTACATGGTTTAGTTATATAATCTCTTCCACCAACTTCAAAACAATTTGTAATAGTCTCTTCATCGTCAGAACTTGTTAAAAATATAATAGGAATTGAGCTTAAAACTTTATTGTCTTGTAGAGTTTTTGCAAATTCTATACCATCTATTTCAGGCATATATATATCTAATAAAATAAGGTCTATAGGGTTTTGTTCCAATATAGAAAGGGCTATTTTAGCACTTGACGCAACTTTTATATTATAAGAGTCACTTAAAAGTTCTGATAAAAATTTTAAACTGATGGGATCATCATCTATTAAGAGTATTGAATTTTTAACATGTCTAGCCATAAAAGGTTCCTCGAAAGTATTAATATTATTATATATTAACATCCAAATGGAACGTAAATGGAACAAACCTAGAAATTATTAAATTTTTAAAATAACTCCTAATCCATGTTGGAATTCTAGTATATTTTTGTTTGAGTATGTTTGATTAAATATTATTTTCAAATTTCTCAATACTTTATCATAGGCTCTTGAACTAGGCTTTTTATCTAAATGATCATTGAGTTCTTTTTTTGATACAACTCTGTTTTTGTTTTCATATAGATATTTTAAGACTTCATATTCTGTATTACTTAGTTTTAGAATTGCATCATTTAGTATAAATTGTTTAATAGAAGAATTATGTTTTAAAACAAAAAACTTATCTTCTTTCTTAGGAGAATAATCTCTTAGTCTTACTTGTATTCTTGCTAAAAGTTCTTGAGGATTGATAGGTTTTGTCATAAAGTCATCACTTTTTAAATCAAACATTTTTATCTTTGTATCAATAGTACCATCTGCTGAACATACTATAATAGGAGTATTTTTTCGTTTTTTTATCTCTGAACAAACTTTAAAGCCATCAAAGTCAGGAAGATTAATATCTAAAATAACTAAATCTATGTGTTGTGTAGAAATTATTGATAATCCATCAGATGCACATTGGGCACTTAAAACATTAAATTCATGTATTTCTAGAAAATACTGTATAGATTCAACTAAGTCTAAATCATCTTCTATAATTAATACTGTTCTAGTCATTTGATTTAATCTCCATGCTTTTCTTTGATATTTTTTGGAATTTTTATTGTAAATATAGTTCCATCTTCACTTGTAGTGAAGGTTAATTCTCCAAGTAAAGATTTCTCTACAATCATCTTTGAGATATATAGTCCAAGACCTGTTCCATTTAGTTTGTTTTTTGTAGAAAAATATGGTTCAAATATTTTTGCTTGTATATCTTTTGGAATTCCTGCTCCATTATCACTTAAACTAATTTGTATCTCATCATCAATTTGTTTTGCTACAATATTTACACTTCTATTTGAAAGCTTATTACTCTTTATCAATTCATCTTTAGCATTTGAAAGTATAGACATAATAGTTTGTTGTAATTCATTTTTATGACTCTGTATTTTAATATTTTCTTCAATATCTAAATTTATGTTTATGTTATCTGACTTAAATGCATGTTCAAGGATATCAGTTGCTTGTTTAATACAATCATCTAATTTAAATTTTATTACATCTTTTTCATCTTTATAAAAGTTTCTAAAATCTTCAACTGTATTTGAAAGATACTCAATTTGAGATAAGATTTTATCAGATATGTATTTAGATGTATCAACATCTAGTTTACCCCTATTGTATGAATCCATAAAGCTATTATGCCACACAGAAATTGTTGCTAATGGTTGTCTCCATTGGTGAGCTATCATTGATACCATATTTCCAAGTTGTACTAGTCTATCTTGATGGATAAGAGCTGCTTGATTATTATTTATAATATCTAATTGCTCTTTTACTTTTTCTTCAAGGTTTTCGTTTAACTCTTTGAGTTCAGTTATATCAGTACAAATACCCAACATTCCCAATGCATTACCATTTTCATCATTTTTAGTTATAATTCCTCTATCAAGAATCCAAACAGTAGAACCATCTTTAGCTCTCATTCTATACTCATAAGAAAACTCTTTTTGTCTGCTTTCAAGGGCATGTACCCATTCGTTCCATGCTTTTTCACCATCATCTTTGTTTTGAAGTTTTATATATTCATCTATACTATTTTCTAGTTCATTTATTTCATAGCCAAATAGAGTCATCCAATCATCAGAAAAACTGAAAGTATCATTAGTCATATTATAAGACCATACAAAACTTTTTGAAGAGTTAAGAGCTAATTCTAATTGTTTTTGTTTTTCTATTATTTCTTTTTCTTGCTCTTTTTGTTTTGTTACATCATAGACAGTTCCAATAGACACTAATGGATTTCCATCTTTATCATATGTTGTAAAACATTGTTCTTCAACGTACTTGATTCTTTCATTTTCCATAAGAAGTCTATGAGTAATAGCGTATTGTTCTTTTGTTTCTAAAGATTTTTCGTAGGCTTCTTGTACCATTAATCTGTCATCAGGATGAATAACATCTAAAAACTTCTCATAACTAGGCTCAAAATTTTTTTCTATCTCAAGTAACTCGTAAATCTCATCAGACCATTCAAGCTTTCCAGTAGGAATTTCCAAATTCCACATACCAAGACCAGCTGTTTTTTGTGCTAGTTGTAGCTGATCTTTTTGTTTGATGATTATTTGTTCTTGCTTCTTTTTATCTGTAATATCAATAACCGTTATCATCACTTCTGTACTACTACTACTACTACTACTACTACTACTACTACTATCTACAGGATTACCAGATACATTTAAATATTGTTGTACCCCATTTTTTTCTTGGGTGATTACTTCAAGATTTGCATTGCCTTTAGATTTGATTTGTTCATAAAAAAGTTTTCCATAATATTCATAATCTTCATCACTTTGATAAAGTTTACGAATACTTTGACCAATAAGCTCCTCTTTTTTAAATCCATGAATTTCACATAACTTATTATTTACCCAAAGTATTTGTCTATCTTTTAAGTGAAGAAAACCAACAGTATTAACTTGAGTTAGGGCATTTTTTTCAGCTATTAGTTCACTATTTATTTTTCTTTGGTAGTAATAAACCACAAATATAAATAAAACCACAAGAAATCCAAGCAAATACCAAAGCCACTCATTATTCTCAATTTTATACTCTTTTGCTATATATTCACGTGATAGATTGCTTAAAAAATCCTTTCCAATACTTTGAAGTGTTTTTTCAATACTAGATAATAATAAAGGATGGGAAACATTTATAGCTATTGAAGGTACTGCTTGTATCTTATCAAATCTATCCATAACTTTAAAATTTAAAGGTCCATATTTTTCTATTTGATTAAATGCAAAAAGTGAATTGGTTACATAATGTGTCTGGTCGTTTTGGTCTATTTTTTCAAAAATAGTATCTAGAGATTTTTCATAAATAACACTCAGGTTTGGATACTCTTTTAAAATTATATTTTTATGCACTAGTGAGTTTGTATAAAAAGTATGGTTTGTTTGATCTTCAAGCTCTTCAATATATGGAGTACTAAATCTATCAATAGCCACAAATTGAAACTCTGCTATAGGAGTTTGAGTAGTTTTCATATTTAGAAATTTATTGTAGTATTTGTTTATGGCACTTATGGTATCACACTTGTTTGATTCTACAAGCTCTTTAAACTCTTTTGCATCTTTTGCCACTATAGCTTTAAATGTAATACCAAGTTTTGATTCTAATTTCTTAAACACATCACCACTAATACCACCTAGTTTACCATCATTGATTGTTGATAGAGGATAATGGTTTGGTCTTACACATACGCTAAACTCTTTGTTTTTTAGATACTCAATTTCAGCTTGAGTGAGAGTTTGAGTTGGATTTTGTTGAATATAGCTATGTGTATGATTTATATTATAAATTTGCTGGAGTTGTTCCACTTCTTTAGGTGGGATTGAAGCTATCATCTTATCTAAAATATTTGGTAAAAGTGTATCACTTTTTGGTGTAGCCATATAGAGCTTTTGAGTAAATGTCTCATCTAAAACGATGTTGATGTAAAGTTTACTAGCTATTGAAAGGTTTTGTTTAAAACTCTCAAGGGTACTATAATCATCACTTATACCATCCACTTCTTTATTGATAAGTGCTTCATACAAAGCACTTGTGTTTTTATACTCTTTGATTTGAATAGTTGGATAGTTTTCTTTTATCAAGCCTACTGAATAGTATCCTTTAATTAGACCTAGTTTTTTATCTTTAAGATCTTCAAATTTTTTATAGTTTTGTTTACTTACTATACCCATCTTAATAGTAACAATTGATTCTTTTGAGAAGTTATAAATATTTTGTCTATCTTGTGTTTTTGCTATGTTGCTTATCACATCTATTTTGTTTTGCTCTAGAAGTTGTAAGTATTCATTCCAAGTTTTTCCTTTGATAAACTCTATAGGTATTTTTGAGTGTTTTGAAGATAGTGTAAGTATATCGTTTACATACCCTTTAGGGACATTATTTTCTAAATAGTTGTAAGGTTTCCAGTCAGATTCTGCATGGATTTTGATGGTTTTGTTTTGTAAATACTCAAGTTCAGCTTGTGTAAATTCAACTTTTTTAGAAACCTTTTTACTCTCTCCAAACCACTTTAAAGCAAAAGTGTCTAATTGATTTGTTTCTTGTAAGTAATCCAAGGCTTTATTTATAATACTAACAGCTTCAGGATACTCTTTTAAAACTGCAAATCTAAGCTCTGTAGGCTCTCCAATATTTCCTAAAGTTTTATAAGATGGCAAACCTTTTTTAAATAGATAATAATTTGTAGCTTCAGTTCCAAAAGTAAAATAGTCTTTATTATTCTCTATGGCATAATTTAGTTCATCATGATTGTCATATCTTATAATTTTTGCATTTGGAAAGTATTTTTTTGCATAGTTTTCATTAGATAAATTACCTTTTACAAAAACTAAGGTTTTATCAGCTGAATCTTCTACAGTCTTAAGATGTGTATTTTGATAACTTGTTTGAATTATTTTTCTTGCACTTCTATATGGTTTTGAAAAGTTTAAATACTCTTTTCTTTGCGGTGTCTCAATAAGTGTAGCTAAACCATCTATTTGTTTATCTTTGGCTTTTTGTTGGATATCTTCCCAAACACCAACTTCCAAAGTAAAGTTTGCATTAGTTAGTTTATTTATAGCGTTTAAAACATCTACATCAAAACCTACTAAACTTCCATCTTTTTGTTTGATAGTATAAGGTTCCCAACCAATACCTGTACCTAATGTAATAGTTGGATTATTTTTTATAAATTCTTTTTCTTTTGTAGTTAATTCAATATTTCCAAATAAAAAATTGACAAATAAAATTAGTAATAAAAATATATTTTTTACATTCATACTTTGCCTTTTGTTAGTAGTAAGGATTAAGAAACGATTGATTATTCGTTTCTTAATACATCAATTACATCTATTTTTGTTGCCCTTGAAGCTGGATAATATGAAGATAGTAAAACTATTACAGCAGCACCAATAACAATTGATATAAAATCAAACATTGC
>Ga0102954_1000457_pt1 | contig 12359 bp, 36 predicted proteins | sample SalPonA_C_H2O_MG_FD_78511 | JGI IMG/M metagenome (GOLD analysis project Ga0102954, IMG submission 78511) | Water microbial communities from South San Francisco under conditions of wetland restoration - Salt Pond MetaG R2A_C_H2O_MG | ecosystem: Environmental > Aquatic > Non-marine Saline and... | reverse complement strand
ATCCAGTTACGATCCAGGTATTTCATTAACCAATAAAAGAAATAAAAAGAAATACTTCACATAACTTCTATAATATGTATAATGAATGTTACAAACTATAAAGGGGAAATTATGAAAGTAATTAAAAATAAATTAATTGAATTAGTAAATGGTATTTATACCGAAGAAGATTTAATTGATGAGTTACAAAGTATATTAGTAGAATATGAATTGGGATCGGATAATAAGGGGGAATAATGAATTGTAGTTATTGCGAAACACCATTAGAAAATTATAGATATACATATTTTGAGTGTTCAAGATTATGTGAGGTGGGGGAATAATGATAAATAAAAATAATTTAATAGCTATCACTAATACAGAAATTGTTAAAAATTTACCTAGCAATATTGTATTTAGTGAGTGGGAATTAAATTTAATAAGTGAAAAAGTAATTAAAAAAATAATTCAAGAGGTTAATCAAAATACTTTTGATATATTTGTAAAGGGGAATAAATGAAAGAAAATAAAAAACTAGAAGATATTAAAAAAGGTTTAGAATTAATTAAGCCTTATTTAATAAAAGAAGAATATGACAAGCTAAATAATAAATTAATAGATGAATTTATTACTAGCAATGTTAATGAGTACAGACATCAATTAAGATTATTGGTTAAAGAAAGGAATAATGATAATGGATAATCAAACAAAAAAACAAGGTCAAGAATATTCAAATAATGTTATTGACTCAATGAAAGATATATTAAATATAAAAGATGATGAAGAAAGACAAGAAGAAATATTTAATTATGGTCTTTCAATATCTAAAGAAACAATAATTAATTATCTTATTGGCTGGGGTGGTCCAGCTTATAGAATACAAATAGTATTAGATGAAGATAATAAACTAATAAGCGTATCACCTCAATATCAAGACTGGGGGACTCAATGGGTAACAATGGAAACTAATGAAGATCAAAATAAAACATTAGAAAAATTTATTTATAATTCTTTTGGTTATGATTTTGAAACATTAGATTATATATAAATAGCATAGACTCAATTATTAATTTAGTTGAGTCAATGGTATTTATAAGATACCAGGAAAGAAAGTAGGTTGATTAAATGAAAGATATAAACAATGCTGAAGATTTAGCAAATGTGTTTAAATCAGGCGAGTTAATAAATGAAAAAGCTATTGATGACAATATGGAATTATTGCAAGAAATATTTAAAGATTTTAAATAAATAGCATAAACGCCATTAGTAACTTAGTGGCGTTAATGGTATTTAAAAGATACTAGGAAAGAAAGTAGGTTAATTAAATGAATTGTGATCAATGCAAGACAGAATTAAACGCTGAAGATTATTTTTTAAGCGTTCATAATGTATGCAAAAAATGTACAAATAAAAATTATAAAGACTTTATTAAAAGGGGGTTTTAATTATGTTTAGTATATTTTTATTAGTCTTATTAATAGCGTTTAGCTGGTTATTAAGTGGCGTTCTTGTAGATAAATTAAACAAAAAATATTACATTAAAGGGGGTAAGTAATGGATAAACAATACGATTGGGAAGAACCACAATTTTGTTGTTGGTGGGAAGATACCATAGGAATATATACAGAAAAAGAACTGTATAAAACTTATAAAGATACTAATTTATTTGATGAAGATGAACAGATTGGTTGGGGTGGTTATTCTACTTATAGCAACAATGTAGAGTTAGACACTTTCCAAGAGGTCTTAGAGTATCTAAAAGAAAATGAAGATTGTATTTTGAATACAAAATTCATATCACATAATATGAGTATTGTAAGGGTTATATAATGAAAGTTTTAGAAATAGACTGTAATAATTGCAATAGTTTTAATATGCTATTTATTAGCGAATTACAATTAAATAAGTCTTTTACTTGTGATGAGTGCGAAGAATTAATTTTAATGTGCGATCGTGAATTATTAAATCAAGTTAAATTATAGCTAATAAATAGCTAGAGATTAAACCAGGTGATCTTATCCCCTTTAGATTACCTGGTTTTTTCTATTGTGTAGGTAAATATAATGTAGGCAAATAACTTGCATAATGTAAAACAGGTATTACAATATACTTTAGAAAGATAATAATTAAAGTAGGTAGTTTAAATATATATCCAATGATAAAGATTTGGGTAGGCTATCTACTTTAAACAGAAAGGTTAATCAAATGAATAAAAATAATTGGGGTTACAAATATAACTTTGAAACATATGAAGATAATAAAGATTTACAGGGTATAAAATTAAAACTTGTAAATTCAATTACTTTTACAACTAATTTAGGTAAAGACTATGCCGATCAATTAGCTAAAAGATATGTAGAAAATTATGAATATCCTGAAAGAGTAGTAGGAATCTATTATTCACTAACAAATAATAGATATATGCCGAGTATTCATTATGTTGGTAAGACTAACGAAAGTGTAGGTAAATAACTTTACGACAACTATTGACAATGTAGCGTAAAGTAAATAATACTTGACAATAAATATAATGTAGGCTTATAATTTAGGTAGGTTAATAAACAGAAAGGTTAATCAATGAATAATATAAATATAGATTATGTAGATTGTGATAATTGCGAAGAAACAGGGGCAATTACTAACAAACTATATGATAAATTTAAGAATAAATTACAAGAAATTAAGTGTTGGAATTGTGATATTGCTTATAACAATATTGATGAAGATTACACACATAAATTCTTTAACGAAAGTGTAGGTTAATCAAATGAAAAGAACAGAATACTTTGAATCAAGCGATACAGTTTTTCATAATAACTTCTTAGAAGTATTAGAAGATTGTATCAATGAAAGTAGTTATGATAAAGATACTAAGGATCAATTAGTAAATATTCTTAATCGTAACTTTAATGTAACAACTCTTAAAGAATCTAAGAGATTACACAAGCAAGTTGTAGGTAAAAACTTTTTACCAAAGTATATAGAAAGTGTAGGCAAATAATGTTTAATTGTATTTATTGTAAAGAACTAACACATTACATAGATGACTTAGATATATGTCATTATTGTTATGTCAATGTATATAGTAAAGAAAGTGTAGGCAAATAACCTTTACAGTTATTGTAAAGTTAGTTATACTAAGAGTATGGTATTAAAACAGAGACTAAATTTACCACTAGATTGTAGGTGGATATTTGTAAACTACAACAATAATCTAAAACCATTTATGACAACAAAAGAAGTGTTGCATTTTATAGAGGGTAATAGATTAGAGATTGTGGATCAACAAAATATGAAAGGCATTTACATAGTGGTAGTTAAAAAAGCTGATAGTTTTTTATAAGCTATAAGCAGAAAGAATAGGGAAGAATAATGGAAGAAGAATATTTTATACACGAAGTTATTGTGTCTGATAGTAATGGTAAATTATATCATTATCATAGCGATTGGTTAAACGAAAACTTTTCTTATGATGAAGAATATGATGAGCTAACACCTGTAGAGGAAGAAGAATAATGGAAGATGAACTAAACGATCTCTTGATTAAAGCACAAGAGAACATAAGCGATAGTGTAGATAAACAAACAGAGTTTAATTATCGCAAAGTGTTAGATGAAAGTATGAAAGAACTACATAATCTTAAAATTATTGGCCAGGAGTTTATAGATATAAGAAATGTAGCAATAAAGAATTTGTATGGTATTGGTTATTCAGCTATTGAGTTAGCAGAGATAACTAATTTAACTAGACAAATGATCCATAATATAGTGAAAGGGAAGTAATGAAAGTATATAAAGTTAATGTATATCAAGAAGTTGATTTAGCTGAGAATATAGTTAAAGCAAGAAATGAACAAGATGCTATGCACATAGTTGAAAGTATGAATTACAAGACAGGTGCAGGGTTAAAGTATGTAGGTAATTATCGTTTTAATGTAGAGATCGCAGAAGATTACTGCTTAGAACACCAAGAGCTAGAGTGCTTAGATGAAGTATGTTATGAACAAATGACAGGGGAAAAACCATAATGAAAAAGTATAGAGTTAATGTTGTAGGCACAAAGTATGTTACAACAGATACAGAAGATAAAGCTATTGAACATACACAAGATATGTTAGATCACATACACAAGTCATTAAATATGCAAGTGTTTTCAATAGCAGAAGTAAGGGAAACAAAATAGCACTCTATTGCTAGAGTGCTATTCCAGAAAGGAAACAACTATGAATAATCACATATCGTTTTCTTTCATAGTAATAGAAATTGTCATATAAAACAACTACAATGTAGGCACAAGAACAGGAGAAATAAATGAACAAAGAGACAATTAAAAAATTAACAAAGAACTTTCCAAAAGATGTTGTTAAACAAGCACCAAAGGGAAAGTTTGGATCGTATGTACCACACCACTTATACACACAACGATTAGTAGATGTTGTAGGTGGACAGTACAACTTTCTAATTAAAGAAATTATTAGAGATAAAGACAACGCAGTTGTAGGTGCAGTTTGTAGATTAGAAATTGAGGGCTTAGGCGTTGTAGAAGAAGTTGGTGATGTAGATACACACGCTATATCCAGGAACATTACTGAAAGCGAAGTATTAAAACTAGCAGTTAGTGATGGTATCAAGAGATGTTGTATGCGTTTTGGTATAGGACTAGAACTTTGGACAGGTGGCGTAACAGAGGAAGAACATTACGCAGGTGTAGAGGAAGATGTAGTTAGTGTAGCTAAAACAACAGTTGAAAGTGCAGAGAAGTTTGCAGAAGATATAGGTGCAGAAGTTAAGGTAGCTGATAACTTAAATATATTTATAGAAACCTTTAACGATAGTGCAGACAAAAAAGCTAACGCAAAGAAAACTGCATATCAACAAACAGTAGAACAAGGTGCTGAAACTGATGTAGAGAAATGGACAGATGACCAACAAGAAATGTTCTATGCTTTTTTTGAAGTAGCAATTAATCAAAAAGACATTGTAGATACATTAGAAGATGCAGGTATAAGTGCAGAAGTAAAGGAAGTAGTAGTGAAAGAAGATAACGATAAGATAACTTGTGATAACTGCAAGTCAAGTGAGTATGTAGAAGATAATAGTGAGAAGAAAGCTAGTGATCCTGCAAAGTATGGAAAGATACCTACGCTTGTTTGTTCTAACTATGGTAGTAACGAGGGTTGTGGAGAAGTAATTGAGTGGTAGAAAAGATACAAGTACCAGCTTGGCTTGAAAAAATTAAAGGTAAGTATGAACTTACAGATGAACAAATAAAATTTTATGCAAGTCAAGAAGATACAAAATGCAAAAGAACATTTGATTGTCCTATTAGCAAGATGACATATTACGACCAACAGGGCAGAATTTATTGTGCAGAACAATACAAAGTTATTGATGATGACTTAAATCCTAACAGTAAAAACACAAGAGTATGTCATAAGTATTTAGGTACAAACAAAAAACAAGAACAGGATTATTTGTTTTGAACTGCAAGAGTTGTGGTGTAGGCGAATATGATATATATGGTATGCCTAGTCATATTAAAGATGACTACTGCATACTGTGTAGGGAAATGATAAGGAGAGTTGATGAAAGTAATAGATAAGATATATGACTTTGAGAATGGAGATAAGTATGTTGTTGAAACTAAAGAGTGTTTACATTGTAAACAAACAGGAACTGTAGAAATATTTACACAGGAAATGTTTTATCTTCATCAAGGTATGCACATACAAGATGCAGTTAAGTCTTTAGATAAAGATTTAAGAGAACAGATGATTACAGGCACACATCCTAAGTGTTGGATAGAAATGTTTGGCGAAGAAGAATGATAACTAATAAAGTAGCAAACGACAATGTAGAACTAATTATTAGTGATTACTCTTACGAGTTACCAATAGATAATGTACAAACATTTATAATAGACCCACCATACAACATAGGATTTAATTACAAGGGAAAAGTTAATGACAACTTACACCCTGAAGATTATAGAAATATGATTTATGATGTACTTGAACTAGCTTACGATAGTAGTAATGATGACAGTTCATTGTTCTTAATTAATTATCCAGAGATAATATTTGAATTGTATAAACCTATACAAGATAGTAGATGGAATGTACATCAATGGATAAGTTGGGTATATCCATCTAACATTGGTCATAGTAAAAGAAAATTTACTACTGCACATAGAACTGTATTATGGTTAGCTAAAGAAAATCCTAAAGTTTATATGGATAGACTTACACAACCATATAAAAATCCTGATGATAAGAGAATAAAAAAACTTATTGAAGCAGGTAGGACAGGTACTCATTTATATAATTGGTGGGAAATAAATATGGTTAAGAATGTTAGTAAAGACAAACAATTATATGTAAATCAAATACCACAAGAATTATTAATGCGATTAATAGTTACTACTACTGACAAAGGAGATTTAATAGCTGATCCTATGTGTGGTACTGCTTCTTCATTAATTACAGCAGAAAAATTAGGTAGAAAAGGTTGGGGTTGTGATGTTAATGAAGATTTGTTAAAAATATGGGAAAAAATAATATGACACAGGCAGAGATAATTGCCAAGTTAAATGAGTTATATCCTGACCTTAACTTAGTTGAATGTGAAGATCAGTTTTGTTCTTGTGATGCAGAAGGCGATAACTACATTGTAGAAATAAAATCAAGAGATAAAGAATATAGTAGTTGGATTATAGAGAAATCTAAGTTTGAAAAGAACATTGTTAAATCAGTAGAGAAAACAAAGAAATTTATTTATCTTACAGAATACAATGGAAAGATTATGACTTGGAACATACATAATCTAGTGCGTAAAAACTATGACTTTCAATGGAGAGAGATGCCTATGCCTGAAACAACAGAGTTTGATGCTAACAATGTTATACCAAAGATAGTAGGATTTTTATACGAAGGAAATGCAAAGGTACACAAATGAAAGTATTAAATTTGTATGCAGGTTTAGGTGGTAATAGAAAATTATGGAAAAATGTAGAGGTTACTGCTGTAGAAAATGATGAGAAAATAGCAAATCAATATAAAGAATTTTATCCAAATGATAATGTTATTGTTGATGATGCACACAATTATTTATTAAATAATTATGAAAATTATGATTTTATATGGTCAAGTCCACCTTGTCAAAGTCATTCAAGAATGGTTAAAGCAACTAGACATAAGGTAAGAAAATATCCTGACTTAAAATTGTATGAAGAAATTATATTTTTAAAAAATTTTTGTAAATCTTATTGGCTTGTAGAGAATGTAATTCCTTATTATGAGCCATTAATAAAACCTGGCCAAAAAATTGGAAGGCATTTGTTTTGGAGTAATTTTGAATTTGTAGCTGAAGAAATTAAAAGTCCACAAAATTTTATAAAACTTAGTAACAAAGAACAATTACAACAACTTAAAGACTGGCTTGGAATACAATATGATAAAAATATATATTATAAAGGTAATCACGATCCAGCACAAGTATTAAGAAATTGTGTTCACCCAAAAGTAGGTAAACAAATATTAGAATATATAAAGGAGAAAGAATGATAAAAAAAATAATATTGTTTAGACCATTATTTTACATAAGAAAGTACAAAGAAAAAATATATAGGAGAAAGAATGATTGATGTAATGTTAAGCAAAGCAACAGAAGGTATGTTGATTGCAGAATTATTAAACAGAAGAAATGAAAAGGAAGTGCCTTTATTTATGGGTAAAAGTATATTGTTACCTACTGGACAACAGCAATTACTTGCAATACTTCCTAACATACAAATACTTACTAGCACACAAGAGGAAGAATGAGTAGTCCAGATAGCAAAGATTATCCTAGATGTATAGAGTGTGGCGAAGTACCACAAACAACATTAAATTATGATGGTCGTTGTGTAGGTTGTATGGCACACGAGATAGAGGATTGTGTCTAAACTATTCTGTAGTTATCCCAACCATCTTTATTAACTGTAAAACATAACACACCAGGTTTACTCCACATACCAGTTCGTGCAGTAAAGTCTGTACTTGCATCAATACTAGGACATTGAAACCAAGTTCTATCTCCTTGTTGCATCATACGAGGGTGATGAAAATGTCCTGTAACTAATATGTCAGCTTCTCCTGCTGGTAAATGACCAAACATTTGTCCTTGCCACCACTTCATTATCTTACCTTCTGGTCCTGATCCCCCAGAGTGCATATGTCCGTGGCTAAAAGCTAGTGTCTGTCCTTTAATTTCTAGTGTGTGATGAAAACCATCTGGTATAGATACAGATACTTTTTTATATCGTGGGTTTTGTTCCATAATCTCACCACAAATCTCTATGTGCATAGTGTCAGAGTTATCTAATCTGTTGGTAACGACCTGTCCTTTACCACTTCTTGACATTTCTCCGTGGTTAGCAGGTACTCCAGACAAAGTTATCTTGTTTGCATATGGTAAAAATGTATCAACAGTTTTCATAATTAGTTTTCTTGCTAGATGATACTGCTGTTGGAGTGTGAGAGAAATATTGAAGGGTTGTGAGTCGTAAAATCCATAACAACCTTCTGTTAAATCGCCCATAGAAAGCAAATAAATTTCATCTACGCCACCTAGTGCCTTAACCTGCTCTACTCCTCTCTGAAGTGCCAAATCGTAGCGTTTAAGGGTATTTTCTACTCCATAGTCATCTTTTCCTAGTTGCCAATCACTCATACACCATATGAACGCTTGTTTGCTAGTAATGTTTTTCTTTTTAAGAGGTTTTTTCTTTGATATTTCTTTTAATAAGACTTTAAACCACTCATCACGAGCAGGATGTTTTTTTCTAACAACACCTTTAAACGCATAAAAGGTTTCAACTTGTCCACCTTTTAGTTGTGCGTTCCAAGATGATGCTTTGACCTTACCATCTATCTCATAATAACGAGGATCAAACCCCCATTCACGCAATATATCATCAAATTTAGATTTATAATTGGGGTCAGTTCCAATGTGTGTGATTTCACCTAGTCCTGTTTGCTCATCAAACTCTGCTGATGGTTGCCAACCAGAACGAAAGTAATTATTTCCTAAGTCTTTTTTGTCTGTCATACGCAGCCTTTCTGTTAAGGCTTAGTATAGACAATAGATAAGACTATTTCTATTAACTAATTTTTTTCTTAGCGAATGTTTTGATTACTGATAAAGCTGCTCCACCACCTGCAATAGCTGCAATTTGTAGTGCGTTAGCTTCAATACCAGCCATTGGGCTTATGACTAAAGCAGATAGGAACGCCTCAATAAATGTCCATAAGGCTCTCTCTAACATATCTTTTAATTCATCACTCATTGTATTATTCTTCCTAACTTTAATTTGTTTTCTATATTCTCTAGTTTAGCAATTATTATGTCTAATTTCTTTTGAATAAACTGTGGGTGTACCATATCTGGACTACTTGCATTTGATAAATCTTCAGCAGTTATGTTTGTAGCTTTCTTTAGTTCATCTATAGTTGCTGTTTTTTTCTCTATAATCCATTGTCGCCAAGCATCTCCTGGACAATCAGTTTGTTTGAAAGAACTATGAGGTCTAAGCTCACCACCTACTTGTTCGTAGAGCCAAGAAATGGCTGCACGAGCTTCAGCAGAAGGTTGGTCGGCAGGTTTTGAGCCACCAAGCCAACACACAGCAACATAATGCTTGTTATTGTAATTAATTTCTTGCCTACTGTTACCACCTTGTGCTGCACTTCTGTTTCCAAATCCTCTACCTTCATAAATCTGTCCTGTATCTCCTACTAAAAAATTATATGCTATATCGTTCCAACCTCTATCAACTTGATGAAGTCGTTGTATTTGTTTTAATTGATCCATCTCTGCTTGGTTACCTATAGCTACAGGATATGCAGACCAATGCACCACTAAACCTTTTACTTCTCCTAGTTTACTAAACTTTGTCTTGTTAGGTTTAGCTCCCCAACTATCTCTGCTTATTATTTTCACAATTACCACTTCCATTCTTGCAGTTACATATCTGCACAAACGAACCATCTTCTTTTTGTTTTACCATACACATATCTTAGCCATTTAATTTAAAAAGTAATTCAGTAAAGTTACTTTCTAACATATCAAGTTCACTATTCATCTCTAATACCATAGCATCACAAGCGTTCTGATGTGATTTAATTTCTTCTATCGAGTTGAATACCCAACCAAATGCACTAAGCAAAGCTGTTATAACTATTGGTGCTAGTGTTTTTGTGTCTATCTTTAATGTTGCCATTTAACTTCCTAATGTGAATACACCAACTAACGAAACTACTGTTGCTATTAGTAGAAGTGTTTTATAAAATTCTGACTTGTCTATTTTTGCATTGACTTTCTCGTGTAATACATCAATGCGTTGATTAATATTTTTTAATTCTGATTTCAATTCTGCCTGTCCTTCTTTAATGAGTTCTAAATATTGCTTAGTGGTAAACCCATTACCATTTGATTCAGACATTATGGCAGATCATCTTCCTGGATAGGTGTTATCCAATCCCATTCTTTATCCCAAGATTTACGATTATCCCAATCCCATTGACTTAGTCTTTTAAGATAAGATACAATCTCTTTTAAAAAATAACCTAATAAAAATCCTATTACGAAGTCCATAACTACGATTGTATCATACGATTATCTTTTTAAATCTAAATAACCTTTTAATAATGCTCTGTATTCTTTTTTTGCTAATGATAATGAACGACCATCATATAAATCGTGATGTAGTTTACATAACATAGCAACATTTTCTATATCATATTTGCGTGTTTTAGATCCACCCATACCAATATCAATTAGGTGTGCCATTTCAAGTCTTTGGTCATAATTGATACAATCTGCCCACTCACAACGATTGTTAGCTCGTTCTAATGCGATTTCTCGCATATCCTGTAGCTTAGTCAATTACTCAGGTTTTGGATTATCAGATTTAACTTGGGCTATATGGTCTTTCCAAGTGGTAGTTCCATTGACATTATCCCAGTACATCATATCTAACTGGTCTGCAATAGAACCATACGCTTCTTGTCTAGCTTGGATATAACCAAACTGTTGGTCATTCCATTTGCTATTAGCAAGGTCTATTATAGCTTGGTCATAATCACTAGCAGAAAATTCAAGTCTTTCATTATTAACTTGCTTGTACAAAGGCTTTGCAGCTTCAATCTCTGCTGTTGCCTCTACTGTTAGTTCTTCTAATGTTGCCATATCTCTCCTATCTTACTATATATTTCTTATACTTACTTCTTTAAACCATATTCTATTTAGATAAACCATACATAACAAAATTTCCATTATCAATATTGCCTGTTGAAAAAAATATATTTAGTCCATCAACTGTACTAGCTGAAGTAAATACTCCACCACCCTGACTACCATACAAACCACCTGAAAATGGATTTAAGAAAACTGTTTCATAAGTTAAAAAAGTATATTCCCCACTATTGTTTGCATTGAATATATACATAACTCCATTACTTTGTTCATTAAATAAGGGATCATTACCAACTTGAATATTTACTTGAAAATGGTCTGAATTTGTTGCACTTCTATTATCAAAAGCACCTGTTGCATCTAATTCTTTATGTGCAAAATCATAATTAGAAGTTGTGTTTGGTGTTCCACTTTCTGTAACTCTTACTTCTAAATTGTTATTACCTGAAGTTCCAATAACATTGTTAAATCTAACCATATACACATCATAAGTGCTATCAATACCTGTTAAAGTTACACTTGCTACTGCTGATGTAACTATTTCTTCATCTATTTTTATTAAGCTACCTGCCATTATTTAACTCCATATACATTAACTGTTATATTGTCAAAACTTCCTGCTTCATTTAAAAATTGAATACCATTACATTGTTGTGCAGATTTTAAAACACCAATATTTTTATATCCCTCTAAAGTTGTTCCTGCAACAACAATAAAACTATTTTGTGCAGAAACAAAACTATAAGAGGAACTGTCATAAGGATTATAAACATAAATACTTGCACCTACTCCATCTTCTGCATCTCTAATTCCATAACCTACTGCACCAAATCCATAAGTTGCATTTGTTCCTCTACTTTCAGAAAAAGTTGTATTTGATTTCATAACTAAAGTTGCTTGGTCATAACTTGCACTTGTTATAGCAGTATTAGAACTATCTAAAAATCTATATCTTATAGCTGTTCCTGTTGCTGATTGGTCTATTTTGGTAATAGAAATATAATACACATCATAATCAGCACTAAAACAATCTGTAACATCTAATGAACTAACAGAAGTTCCACTAGCAGATTTTATAAATTCTAAATTACCTGCCATAATCTAACTTTCTGCAATTCCATATAGAGATACAACTGCATTATCTATATT
>Ga0102954_1000455_pt1 | contig 12435 bp, 2 predicted proteins | sample SalPonA_C_H2O_MG_FD_78511 | JGI IMG/M metagenome (GOLD analysis project Ga0102954, IMG submission 78511) | Water microbial communities from South San Francisco under conditions of wetland restoration - Salt Pond MetaG R2A_C_H2O_MG | ecosystem: Environmental > Aquatic > Non-marine Saline and... | reverse complement strand
CTTCTGGCAGGAGTTGCGTAAGCATCTACTGGAGAAAGAGATTCCACTGCTGCCCTCGGAGAATTCCATTCTTAAGGCGATAACTTCGGATCCTGTAAACTGATCTAAAAACTCCATAAGGCAACTCAATCGAGCTGCCTTTTTGTAAGGTTTTGTAAGCTTTTACACCTACCCTTTGTTATCGTGTCGAACAATATGTCATTAATGCGCTTAAAAAGGCTCTAGTCATCTAGTTTTGGACTGAAGTTAAGGAGCGCGAGGTAGCCAAGTATGTCTAATTTCACGAAGAACTTAACTAAACGTAACCGTACTCTAGCGCTTGAAGCTCGCACACTGTTTGATGGTTCTGCGATTTTTGATGCAGCTTTAACGCTTGATGTCGACGATGGTGCTGATATAGCAGTCTATGATGCGCTAGAAAAGTCAACTGAATTCGAACAAGCAGCTAAGGCGGCGGTGACAGCAGTAGAAGCAAATCTGCTGAGTGCCAACCGTGATGACATCTTTTCTAAGTTTAGCAGTGGGCTGTCGCAACCGACTGCTGAATGGAATGCCGCAGTGGATCAACTCCAGTCAGATATGGCTCAGGGTAAGGTCGCGATAGGTATTGCCTTCCTAACCGATATCCAGATGAACGGTGACAATGGCGCGTTTTCAGCTGAAGGGCAGGATGGAAATCCAGCGATCTTTTTGAATCGTGATTGGATTGAGGAAGGTGCTAACTCGTCGGAAATAGAGTCTGTTATTGCGGATCAGTTGAACGAATTCGTATCGGCCCGGCTTTTACAGGACTACGCTCGTGAGGTTGCGTTCGTAGATGGAGGATTAACCGATGTCGATACTTTACTTGATGGAATACCCACTGGCGTCGAGGTTCACCTCGTAGAAGCGGACATTAATGGCTTGGATTTTATAGCGTCTACTTTGGCAAATGTTGGTAACGTTTCCGCTATACACATCCTCGGGCACGGTTCTGAGGGTGAATTGACACTTGGCACTTCGCTTCTAAATGCAAATACTGTTGACTCTCAAAGTGAGGTTTTAGCCGATATTGGCGAAGCGTTAACAGTGGATGGCGACATCCTTCTATATGGATGTAGTGTTGCTGCGGGAGAAAACGGGCAAGCACTCGTCGAGAAGATAGCGAATTTAACGAAAGCCGATATTGCTGCCTCAGATGATTTGACAGGTGGATCACCTTTTGCTGATTGGAATCTTGAAGTTCAGGTTGGAAAGATTGATGTTCGGTCGCTCGAAATCGAAGGTTACCTGGATAATTTAGCCATTGAGTACGCCGATCTTTCAGATTGGAATAATTGGGGTAAAACGGGCTCTTGGTTTGTTCAAGATGGTTCTCGAACAGTATTGCAGACGCAGAATACAACCCCGGCTACATTCTTCTTGGCTCCGGAGGAGGACAATAATGTTCTGATGCGATCAACAATCGAGGTCAATGATTCGGATAATGACTTCATTGGATTTGTTTTTGGTTATAAAGAGCCTGATCAAAGTTCAACGACCGGACCATACAATTTCCTTTTGTTTGATTGGAGGCAGTCAGGTGGTGATGCCGCGCTAAAGCTCTCAGTAGTCAAGTTGGATGCGGCTACTGGAATCAATTGGAGTCATAGTACCCGTAGCGGTACAGGCCTCACTGATGTGGTAAAACTGTCCTATGCTGATGTTAGTCGTATCTCAGGGGGACAATTCTCAGGTTGGCAGAGGGGAGAAACATACCAGTTTGAGATGTTGTATACCGAGGAGCGGTTCAAGGCGAATATCAACGGTATTACGGTTGTAGATGTTGCCTACAACGATTCTGTTTTTAACGGCACATGGTTGGAGGGGAATCAGAAGTTTCAAAAGGGGTATTATGGTTTCTATAACCTCTCTCAGCCTCAGGTTACCTACGGCAATGTTCAAATAGTAGAGCCTGCGCTCAATGCTCAGCCTCCTGTTGCCAACAACGATTACTTTGGCGTTTCCCCAGGTTCAACAGTCACGAGAGATGCGATCAATGGTCTTTTCTCAAACGATTATGATGTGAATTTGGATGAGTTTAATCTCGTTGTAAACGGCGTTGAGTTAGATAACGACTCTAGTACATCTAAGCCTTCTTCAACGAGTTTTAATACATCTGCCGGTGCTCAAGTCACTGTGAATTATGATGGAAGCTTTTCATATAAGGCGGGTGCAAGCGAAGGGAGTGATTCGTTCGACTACAAGCTTGTAGAGAGGACTGATTCTTCAGTTGAGTCACTCTCAGCAAAAGCTAGCTTCGGTGTGTTCAGTTCCAACAATGCTCCAACGGACATAGCTCTGACAAATAATATTGTTGGTCAAGGGGCGTCTGTCGATTCAGTTATAGGTACTTTCTCAACAACAGATCCAGATGTTCATGATAAGCACGATTATCTTCTAATTGATGATACGGCCAACAAGTTTAAGATTGTCGATGGTGTACTGAAGGTCGCTAACGCGGGTGTTTTACCGGGGTCTTACACGATTAAAGTGCGCACCGTTGATCTATATGGCGCTTCCTACGATGAGTCCTTTACGATCACAGTACAGGCGAACAATGCACCGGCCAGTGCAAATAACTCCTTTATAGCTAACACTGATTCAGTGCTTTCATTCAAAGCATCAGATTTCACTTTTAGTGATACCGACGGCGATAGCTTTGCTGGTGTTAAAATTATCTCGCTTCCGTCTACGGGTACCTTGCGGGTTGATGGAATCGCAGTGACCGCTGGGCAAGTTGTGTCTGATATTAGTAAGCTTACCTACACTCCGATTAATGCCGGTGAAGATAGTTTTACTTTTGCTATTTTGGATAGTCGCGGTGCATTGAGCTCGTCGGTTTACACTAGTTCGATCACAGTAGGTACGGACAGTGATAAGGACGGTGTACTAGATTCTGTCGATATTGATGACGATAACGATGGTATTCTTGACATAAATGAGTCAACCGAAAACTTCCAGTGGGCAAACGGTTACTCTATTTCAGGAAACACTGCTACAGGCACAATTGGTGGTACAGGATTTACCTATACTCTTCTTGATTCAAATAGTAATGCCCTTAACATACAAACCACGACTGAAATGTTCGAGCACTCAGACTTCCCGAGTGAGTTTGGTGTACCTAACGACAACCCCACTATTAAAAACACAGTTGCATCTAAGAATACACTTACATTCGACTCAACAATTTTAAATCCAGTACTGGCATTTTCTTCTATCGGTAATCCATCGACACCAGTTGGTATTAACTTTGGTACTAATGTAGAAGTTCTTTGGTATCAAAAATACGTCAATGGTGTTGCAAAAAAGCAGACTGATGGATATTCCACTAATACCATTACCGCTAATGAAGGTGATCTGATAGTTAAGTTGGTTGGTGAATACGACACGATTTCATTTGACTATACAGCCGATGAGACCTATGTGAACTTTGCTTTCGGAGCGGATATTCGTCAGGACCTCGATACTGACGGAGATGGTATCGTGAACCGTTTGGATACTGATTCCGATGGTGATGGTGTGCTTGATAATGTCGAGGCTCAAGATGACAAAGGTTACGGTGTAGCTGCGTCCACTCTTTTAAATTATGTGGCACCGTCAGGTAAAGATATTGATAACGACGGTCTTGATGATGCGTATGACAAAGATACATCAACGGTAAACAAAACTAGAGCCACCGAGTCGGCTGGTCTAGCGCCTGTCGATGTCAACTCTAACGGTATCGAAGATTATCTATTAGATGAGGTGCCAGAACTAATTGTTGGTTCCTTGGCTGATCATGATGGTACTAAAGATGATGTTGTTGTTATTGCTCCGTATTTGACGATAACAGATGTTGAAAATAACGATCAGATATCCGAAGCAAAGGTACAAATTAACAACCTAAAACCGGGTGATACATTAAAGTTTGCTGACACCGCTAGCATAAAGGGAAGTTACAATTCGAATACCGGTGTTTTGACACTATCGGGTCAAGCAAGTTCAGCTGATTATGAAAAGGCTCTGAGAACAGTGTCGTTCTCTAGCAACGGGGCGGTTGGCTCTACTTTAATCGACAGAACTGATCGGCAATTCAGCTTTACTATTGGTTCTGCGATTCCATTCAGCGGGAATGGGCATTTCTATGAGTTTATTGAGGCAAAAGATATCTCATGGAGTGACGCCAAGACAGCAGCTGAGGCAAGAACTCTTTATGGTATGCAAGGCTATCTTGCTACTATAACAAGTGCCGAGGAAAATGATTTTGTAGCGGCCAAGCTTGCTGGTAACGGCTGGATTGGAGCGAGTGATGCCGGGGCAGAGGGTGTTTGGAAGTGGGTTACTGGGCCTGAGGCTGGTACGCAGTTTTCAAACGGTTCACAAGCAGTAAACGGACAGTATGAAAACTGGGCGCCAGGTGAGCCAAACGATTACAATTTTGGCGGAAAAGTCCCTGAAGGAGAGGAGTACATTCATTTCTGGGGAGATGGAGCTAATAAAGGTACTTGGAATGACTTTCCTAATGCGGTAGTTCCAGGCTTCGGTCTCTCTATTGCTGGCTATATCGTAGAATATGGCGGTTATCAAAACGAGACCAACCCAACGATTTCTGGAACAGCTGTAATGCTGGTTAATGATGCGCCTGTTATTTCCTCTCTGCCCACGTCTCCAGTGTCTTATAAGGAAAACGGAGCTTCAGTTCAGCTAGCGCCTGCGCTTAAGATTGTCGATACAGTGGACGATGGCGGTAACGAAGGAGACGATACCTTCACTAAGGCGACCGTTCGAATCAGCTCAAATAGCTACACAGATGACACTCTATCGCTCAGCGCAACTAGTGGTATCGGTGATATCAAAGCCAGCTATGATAAAACTTCGTTTACGCTGACTTTGACGGGCAAATCTGCAGTTTTGAGCGAATGGCAAACAGCTTTGCGCTCTGTTAAATATAGCGGTGGTGATGCTCAGCAGAGTGTTACGAAGTCTATTGAGTGGTTTGTTTATGATGCTAGTTTGCAGAGTAACAAGGGGGTATCTTCTTTATCAGTAACTGCTGTAAACGATGCGCCTGTTATCAATTCTTCGTCAAGTACGCTCAGTGGCTCGTTGTCTGAAGTGTACGGATCTGGTTTTGGTACCAAGGAGCGCACAGCAACTGGTAAATTATCCATCACCGATGTTGATGCTGGCGATACAGTAAGAGTCGCTAGTTCCTTTAATAATGACATCGTTTGGAGTGGGGGAAGTCTCTCTTCCACTCAGTTGGCAGAGCTTAAAAATAAACTGAATGTCTCACTGTTCAATGCTGATACCTCTGAAGTTAAAAATAACTCGGTCCAGTGGTCTTATTCGCCTATAGATAATGTGGATCTCAACTTTCTGGCTGATGGTGATACGCTCAAATTCAGTTTCGATGTTGTTGCTGTTGATAAGTCGGGTGCAGAATCTGCTTCAGAGACGATAAGCCTTACCTTAAAGGGTACACCTGAGCCCGTCGTAGTAACTGTTGAAAATGGAAGCTTTAGCGAAGGAGATGGCTATGGTGTTTTTGTCATTGATAACGCTGAGAACAAATCTCTGAAACTGGAACTTCTCTCAACACTTTCAGATGGTTATACCGCTACATTAGGTACTGATTACAAGTCCTCATTGCAGTATAGCCTAAACAACGGACAGTCTTGGACTAGCTACACCGGAGGATCGTTCCTTACGGGCTCCGCAACTAGCGTGAAAGTTCGCCTCCCGATCATCGATGATACCGTGAAAGACGCTGGAGAAACGCTGGGTCTCAAAGTGACGGGTACTGAAGTTTCAACTAAGGATGTAGCGTCGGTAGTTGCGAAGGCTTCAATAGGCGAGGCGGTTACTGGACTGACAATTGAAGACGTCGTAATTAATGAGGGCGCTAACGAGTTTGAGGTTTTCTTCAAGCGCCCTAGTGCCAAGGGTGTAGCTGCGCTTGAATATACGGTTTCAAACGGTGAAGCTAAGTTGGGTAGTGACTTTGCTGGAACTTCTAGCGGCAAAGTCGTTTTTGCTGCCGGTGAGACAGTTAAGTCAATTAAATTCTCTCTTAGCAATGACGGAATCTACGAGGGTGCTGAATCTTTTTACATAAATGTTTCTGCGGCAAGTTTGGACGATTTGGCCTTCGGAGAGGAGGCCTGGAACGATGGTCGTGCGAAGATCACCATAGTAGACGATGGTTCCGGTAACGGTGCGGCAGTGGATAGTCGTCCATCTATCTCCATTAGAGATGTCTCCGCTAATGAGTCTGATGGGGAATTAACTTTTACAATAGAGAAGAGTCATACAGATACCATTAGAGACACAGTTGTTACCTATGATCTTGGAGGTTTAACTGCGAGATACACCGATGGCGACTATGACTACGCAGATTTGAAGCCTGGTAGCCACGAAGTAGTCATCAAGGCCGGCGAGACGTCTGCCACGGTACGTGTCAAGTTGTATGATGACAAGGTTTTCGAAGGCGCAGAACAGTTTAGTATCAATATCTTAGGCGCGACACATGCTTCTGTCGCTGATAATCAGGCGATTGCGACTATCTATGATGACGGCACTGTAGATGGTTCAACTTCTGCTGGTACTGATTCTGATGATCGTCCAGTATTTTCGGTAGAGGACATTACTGTCAACGAGGCGGACGGAGTTGCCTACCTGAAGATTGTTAAAACGGGCGTTGCTGCTGTAGGGTCGTCTGTTTACTACGAAACAGTTGATGGTTCAGCATTAGTAGATGCCAACGACTTCACTCCGGTTGCATTGACAGAGGTTGTTTTTGGCGCTGATGATACAGAAAAAGTAATTACAGTCGATATTAACGACGATGACGTTTTTGAGGGTGATGAAGCATTTACAGTAGCACTCTCTGGTGCTGAAGGTGCAGTTATAAACGCTTCGAAATCCTCTGCTGTCGTCACCATAAAAGATGACGGCACTGGATCTGACAACCCTACAGAGGGTGCTGACGATAGGCCGACCTTTACGATCAACAGTGTTGCTGTCAATGAGGCTGATGGTCTAATTCAGTTCACCGTTACGCTAGAGGGTGACACCGCTAAAGATGCGACGGTCAATTTTGAAGTTCTACCAGGTGTCGACGTTGATGGGGTGGGTGCTGCAGATAAAACAGATTATGCAGCAACGGCGGCAAGTGCGCTGAGTGGAAGCTTAACGTTCAAGGCAAATGAGTCGAAAACTCAGACCATCACTTTAGGCGTAATAAATGATGATATTTATGAAGAGAGTGAAACCTTCTTCGTAAAATTGAGCTCCCCCGTCCTAGCTAAAGTAAGCGTAGATAATGGTGTCGGAACCGGCGAAATTCGTGATGACGGGACGGGTGGTATTGAGACTGATAATGACCTTCCAGTTCTTACTATTCAGGATGTAACCATTAGTGAGGGCAATGGCAAACTTACCTTCACAGTTACCAGAGAATTCGGCTCAACCCGAGATACGCTGTTTGATTATATAATTACACCGGGGTCGGCCACCTTGGATGACTTCTCGGTGAATAGTCCTCTAGTAGGTCAGTTGTCTATTGCTGCCGGTGATAAGGGCGACACTCAAACAATTACAGTTGATATAGCTGATGACAGTCTGTTTGAAGCTCCAGAAACGATTAATATCTCGATACTTAATCCTGTTGATGGATCAATATTAGACGGCGATGCTGTTGGCTATATTCAAGACAACGATGCACCATCGGGCGTATTTGCGATAGCACCTGTATTTGTAAACGAGGCTAGCGATTACGCTGCGTTTTATACGGTTACGCCTGGAGGAAGTTCTACCTACAACCTAGACCTAAAAGTCGACACCGGTACAACTAATCTAGTTAATCCAACTATCCTATATAAAGTGGATGACAACGACTGGGTGGAAGGTAGCTCGATTTCAAACTTCGTAGGTTCGAGTACTCTCAAGGTATTGGTCGATATTTCAGGAGAGCAGGACGCTGAATTTGACTCTGGCGAACGTTTCGACCTTGTTATCTCTTACGGTTCAGCAGCGAACGATTTGGTCAAAGGTGAAGCCACTATTTTAGATGATGGAACCGGCGTTATCTTTAACTCTGACGGTGATATTGACCTTGACTCAGAGATAGCGGACAACCGTTCAACGCTGACGATAAATAGCGTTTCGGTAGGTGAAGGCGGCGAAGCTAGCCTGACGCTGACACGTGACAATTTAGACAACATCAATTTCGCGCAGACTGTAAACTACACAACACTGATTCGCCTGGGCGATACCGCTGAATCGGATGACTTCACTGCTGTGACCGGCTCCGTCACATTTGCCGTGGGTGAGACTACAAAAACGGTCAAACTAGAAACTTTAGACGATGATGTGTTTGAAGGGTCTGAGACGTTCAGTGTTGAGTTGGAAGCCGTCTCAGAAGGTATTGCAATCTCTGACTATTACGGGACAGTAACGATTACTGATGACGGTAGTAACGGCGGAGACAGTGACAAACCAACACTCGCCATCTCTGATTCAGTTGTAGAAGAAGGCGGTACAGCCGAATTTACATTGTCGTTTAGTAAAACGATGGACGTCCCATTCGATATCGCAGTTACGCTGAACGACGTTACAACTAGCGGCTCATTTGACTATTCAACGATTGTTGTAAAAGACTCTACAGGCAAGGTCATTGTGCCAAGCACAACCACAGGGTTGTACACAGTGGAACCTGGCAATAAAACGTTAACCGTGTCTGTCTTGACGCTTGATGATGATGTTTTAGAAGGTAAAGAGAGTTTTACAGTCGCTGTAACGACAGCCAACCCGAATGTGACTACCGATGATATCGGTAAAGTCACTATTGCTGATGATGGCTCTGTTTCTGGCGGTGACGATGACCGGCCTGAATTTTCTATTGCCGATGTTCAAGTTAATGAATTTGATGGCACAGCGACATTTACTATCACTAAAACAGGCACTTCTAATCTAACTTCTACTATCGCTTATGCGACAGCTGATGGGGCTGCTAAAGCGGGTAGTGACTACGTCGCCAACTCCGGTGTGTTGGAGTTTGGTGTCGGTGAGACGACGAAAGTTGTGACTGTCGATCTAATTGATGATGCTATCTATGAAGGCCCAGAATCCTTCAGCCTAAAACTGTCGTCACCTACAAATGCCGTCGTTACTGACGCGGAGAGTATCGTAGCGATTTCGGACCAAGAGGACCGAACCGTTACTGTGAGTGGTGTTGGTCCAATTAACGAAAACTCAAAATATGCAGTTTTTGAAGTCGAAGCCGTCGGTGGATTCGAAGCGCTCTCGTTTGAGGTGTTCAACATTAGTGCCTCTCTTGTTGACGTTGAGGGTAAGTCCGATGCAGAAGTTGTCTACATGGCACCTGGAGAGGGCGATAAGTTCTATGTCGGTATAGAGATAGCTAATGAAGATGATAAGGTCTACGAGGGTATTGAGAACTTTGGGTTAAGAGCCTCTTACGCAGATGACCCTGATATCAAGGACATCGGCTATAACTTGATCGTAGATGGTGGCGATGGTGTTCGTTACGACTACAGCAACGTTCCGAATCTCTCAGACTCACTAAACGTATATCAGTTAGATAACGACATTACAGGTGTCGACTCTGGCGCCAAGCCGCAGCCTGATGCTGATGTTGAAGTAGTAGAGCAAACTGTCGTTGAGAAGGTTTACATAGATTACGGAGATGCGTTTGAAGAGGTTAAAGAGAATCTAGACGCATACGGGCTGGCAGACGCTATAGCAACCGAAGCTCAGGCGCAGATTGACAAGCTTGCTGGTAAGATAGCGCTTTATGTATTGCCTGCTGTTAGTGATGCCAGATCCGATACGGTTAGCCTGTTCCGCAGATTAGCTGCAGACGACAGCAATGCATTTATGGGCTCTTCAGTCGTTCGCTCCAGCTTAGCCATGGATACTCTTGCGCCAATTTCGGATCTGGTTGCACCAATATTTGAAGCCGGTGAAGAGTCTCAGCAAGGCGTATTTGGCGAAACCTTAGCAGATATGCGTTCAACTGATGATCTAAAGGCCAAAATAGCGTCTGTGACAGTAGTTGGTCAGGATGTGGAAACAAACAATCATCAAGATTTTACTGCTCAGCTATTAGCTGAAGCTAAAAGCAAATTTGGGGCAGGTATCGCTCGTGTTTCAGCTCAACAGCTGAGTTCGACAGAGCCAGCGAACATAAACCACAAAGATTCAAACAGCTAATCGAATTTCGGATAGGAATAAATCAGAATGATGAGTTCAAAAAAGAGCGTAAACTTTAATAAACTTGGGGTTGTTTCACTGGCAGCTCTAATTGCGGGTTGTTCAGTTACGCCAGAAGCCCTAACGACAACTGAGATCCGTAAGCGTGTTCAAGATGATCAGTTCACGCTCTTTTCTGCACAGGCGCCAATCTTTGAGGCGATTACATATGAAGAGGCGGTAGCCCGCTCACTGAAGTACAATCTCGATCTGCGATTGAAGCTTATGGAGAGTGCCCAAAGTCGTGGACTCGCTAAGTTGGCGTCTTTTGACATGCTACCCAATCTTCTAGTGTCCGCGGGATACACGAATAGAAACAACGTCAGTGCTTCAAGTTCATACACTATACAGTCTGACGGTACGATTCGTGAGCCAGATTCTGCGACTTCGCAGCCATCAGGCAGTACCCCGGAAAATAACCGTACTGCCTCTGCGGAATTTACTTGGAACCTCTTAGACCTTGGAATCGGCTATTACAGTGCTAAACAGAAGGCTAATGAGGTTCTGATTGCGGAGGAACGTCGCCGCCGCGTGGTTCAAAATATTATCGCTGACGTTCGATCAGCATACTGGCGTGCACTAGGTGCTCAGCGCTTAGTTACTCAGGCTGACGAGTTAATTGAAGAAGTTAATAGTGCACTTGAGCGTTCACGCCGCGCAGAAGCTGAGGGTTTGGTGCCGCCAAAAGAAGCTTTGACATACCAGCGCTTGCTGATAGATGCATTCGATCTACTGGCGAGCCGTCGTACGGAGCTTGACCTTGCCAAACGCGAGCTGGCTGCTCTTATGAATGTGACGCCAGGCGCAGAATTTACGGTAGCTGAAATTGACGAGCCAAACCTGAAGCCAGCCCCTCTTAACGTAGCCGAACTGGAGGAACTGGCACTTCAGCAGCGTCCCGAGTTGCGTCAGGAAGACTATAACGCTCGCATCACGGCTGATGAGGCCAAGAAGCAGCTAGTCAACCTTTTGCCAAACCCCGGTGTCTCTCTCGGTCTGCAGTATGATTCGAATAAATACCTATATGAGAATAACTGGATTCAGACGGGTGCCAGCATTAACTGGAATCTATTTAAACTTCTGAGCTACGGTACTTTAGATGAGACATTGAAAGATCAGAAGACGGTCGATGATACTCGCCGTATGGCTTTGTCTATTGCTGTGCTTACACAGGTGCGTGTTGCAATTGAGCGTTATAAGCTAACACTCAAAGAGCTGGATACGGCTGAGCAGTCGTTCCTTGTAGACCAACGTATGGCAGCATTTGCTGAAGCGGCTCAAGGCTCGCAGTTAAATGCAGAACTTGAAGTAATACGGGCGAAAACTCGCGCACTCAACTCAGAGTTTAAACGCTATGCTGCGTACGCTGCTGCGCAGGCAGCTTTTGGCCGGATTTACAACTCCGTTGGTTTTGAGGTTATTCCAACTGATTTAGATCAAAATGGTTCTCTCGATGAAGTTGGCGGGCACATCACGCAGTTTGTATCTGAAGTCGAGGATAACTTTTTTGCGCATGCCGATGTGGTAGTCGAGGAGCTCCCTCCTATCACACTGTCATTAAATGGCGTTAGCGAAGCAGTGGCGACTAATCTACAGGGAGCGGTTAATTCAGTGCTGCAGCGTAACCAGTTAGAGACAAACGATTCAGCTGTTTACACACTCAAAATGTCCCTAAATATTGAACCCATACAGCGGCGCGTGCGACCTGCGAGCTGGAAGTTGGAGCTTGTAGACGTGTTCGGTACAGTGGTTGAGTCAGCGACCTACAGTTCCACATTGGTTTCGAATCCAAGTGACCGTGTAATCCAAACGTTCGCGGAATCTGCGGTTCTTGCCAACGTAGGGCAGCTACGTGGCTGGTTGGCGAAAGTAAACGCTAAGTGAGGTTGATTATGACCCCAAAGACTTTAGCGGCGGGCTTTGTTGCTTTAGCTGCCCTGCATGGGCAGTTCGCTGCAGCGGAGGCTGAGACGCCGGCGATCATCAGTCAGATCGAGCAGCAACTTGATTCGCCGGCTAGTGCGAATCTTGTCCCCGCGCTCTTAATTGCGCCTATCGAAACGACATTGGCCAGTCCCATGTTTGGGCGTGTTGCCAAGCACACTGTCTCCTTAGGCTCTTCGTTCGAGAAAGGGAACCTACTGGTCTCGTTTGATTGTG
>Ga0102954_1000451_pt1 | contig 12454 bp, 8 predicted proteins | sample SalPonA_C_H2O_MG_FD_78511 | JGI IMG/M metagenome (GOLD analysis project Ga0102954, IMG submission 78511) | Water microbial communities from South San Francisco under conditions of wetland restoration - Salt Pond MetaG R2A_C_H2O_MG | ecosystem: Environmental > Aquatic > Non-marine Saline and... | reverse complement strand
TTGGAAAAGTTACTTCAAAAGAAAAACACCCAGACGCTGATAAATTAAATATTTGTCAAGTTGATTTAGGTTCTGAACAAGTTCAAATTGTATGTGGAGCTAAAAATGTTGATGCAGGTCAATTTGTTCCTGTTGCAAAAGTTGGATGTGTTTTAGGTGATGATTTTACTATAAAAAAAGCAAAACTTAGAGGTGTAGACTCACACGGTATGATTTGTTCTTCTACTGAAATTGGTTTACCAAAATTAAATGACGGTATTTTAGTTTTAGATGATTCAATCGGTGAATTAGTACTTGGAAAAGATTTAAACGAATATCCTATTTTAAATGATGATATTATTGAAATTGAATTAACTGCAAATAGAGGTGACTGTTTAAGTATCCATGGTGTTGCAAGAGAAATTGGTGCATATTATGGAATTTCATGTATTGATAATGATAAAAATGAAAACTCTAATGAAATAGGTATTGGTCAAGTATTTCAATTAAACTATGAAGGTACTATAGATTCAGATTTAGTTTATAAAGCTTATGATTTAAGTGATTTTACTTTACCTGTTATTACTAAATTAAGAGTTGGAGTTATTGATAAATATGATGAAATTAATGACACTAAGAACTTATTAAACTATGTAACACACTCAACAGGTGTTATTTTAAATGCCTATAGTAAAGAAAATATACTAATTGATGAGAAAGCAAATCTTACAATTTCAAAAGATGAAAATGGCTTTGATATAGTTAAAAATGGTGATAATGTAATGTCAACAATTGGTGTTGATTTAAATGACACTAAACCACATGATGAAAAATATATCATTGAAGCTTCATATATTAACCCAGATTTATTATCAAGAAAAGTTTTTGAAACAAAAATTGATACAGGTGATGTTTATTATAGATCTTCAAGGGGAAGTGAACCTGATTTAGATTTTGGATTAGAATATTTAACTAATTTTATTTCAAAAAATAATGGTTTTGTTTACAACAGTTTTAAATCTAACATTGAGGAAAAACCTCAAAATATCATTGATGTTAATATTGAAAAAGTAAATTTAATAATTGGACAAACAGTTACAAAAGCTGAAATTGACAATATCTTAACTTCTTTAGGGTTTGATGTAAAAGACAATAATGATGAAGTACTAGCAGTTACAGTTCCTAGATATAGACATGATATTGTTAATATAGCTGATATAACTGAAGAAATCGTAAGAATGATTGGTATTGATAATATTGAACCAAAACCATTAAAGATTGATGAAGTTAATAGAAACAATAAAACATCAGCCGATTTAGTTAAGAAAAATAAACTTAGATATAAAGCTATTGAAAATGGTTTCTATGAAACTTTAACATATGTTTTTGCTTCAAAAGAATCTTTAGAGAAATATGGATTTAAAACAGTTAAAGAAGAACTTGATATTTTAAATCCAATAGTAAAAGAATTAAATACATTTAGACCAACAATTCTTTTAAATCTTTTAGAAGCTTGTTCTCATAACTTTAAAAATGGTATTAAATCAAACTCATTTTTTGAGATAGGTACAATTTTTGATGAAAACAGACAAGAAAGTAAGAAAATCAGTTTTATTCAAACAGGTAGTATAGCTCAAGAAGATATTTCAAATAGTGGTAAACCTGCTAATGTTGATTTTTTCTCTTTTGCAAAAAAAATCTTAAACACTGTTGGACAATTTGACTTAGAACCTATGAAATCTATTGAAAATGATTTTATTCACCCATACCAAAATGCTGATGTAATAATTGATGGCAAGGTTGTTGGATTTATTTCTAAGCTACACCCAAGTGTAAGTGAAGATTATGATTTAAGTGATACATTTATTGCAGAAATTGATTTTGATGCCATATCAAATGAATTAATAAAAACAGAAAAATATTCAAAATTTCAAGCCTCTAAAAAAGACTTAAGTATTTTAGTTAATAAAGACATACAATACAAAGATATTAAAAATGCTATTAAATCATTAAATAATGAAAATATTAAACAATTTAATTTAATTGATGTTTATAGTGATGAGAACTTAGGTGAAAATGAAAGTATTACAATTAGATTTGTACTTCAAAATGATAATAAAACATTAGAAGAAAAAGATATTACTTCAACTATGGATTCTATTTTAGAAGTATTAAGTGAAAAATTAAATATTCAAATAAGATAGGTAAAAAATGGAAAGCAATATTAAAAGTTTTGAAATAAAAAAACTAACTAAACCCTTTAATATAGAAATAGATTCTATAGCTAGTGATAAATCTATTTCTCACAGATGTGCTATGTTTTCAATTTTTTCAAATGAAACATCTTATATAAAAAACTATTTAACAGCAGAAGATACTTTAAACACTTTAAGTATTGTAGAACAGCTAGGAGCTAAAGTAAAAAGAGATGGAAGTAGTGTTGAAATCACTCCAACTCAAACTTTAACTGAACCTAGTAATGTTTTAGATTGCGGAAACTCAGGAACTGCAATGAGACTATTTTGTGGTTTACTTGCAAGTGTTGATGGTGCATTTACATTAAGTGGTGATAAATATTTAAGAGCAAGACCAATGAAAAGAGTAGCTGATCCTTTAAGAAGTATTGGTGCTTTAATTGATGGAAGAGAAAATGGTAATAAAGCGCCTTTATTTATTAGAGGGGTAAAAGAATTAAAACCCTTTGAATATATTTCGCCTGTAGATTCAGCTCAAGTAAAATCAGCTATGATTTTGGCTGCTTTAAGAGCAACAGGTGTTTCAAAGTATAAAGAAAATGAACTAACTCGTGACCATACAGAAAGAATGCTAAAAGGTATGGGAGCAAAATTAGAAAATGATGATGATGGTTTTATTCATATTCATCCATTAACAGGTCATTTAAAACCATTAAATATTACAGTACCAACTGATCCATCTTCTGGATTCTTTTTTGCTGTAGCTGCTGCTATTACAAAGGGTGCTAGAGTTGTAATTAAAAATGTGACTTTAAATCCTACAAGAATAGAAGCATATCAAGTTCTTAAAAAAATGGGCGCAATTGTAAACTTTATTGAAAAAGAAAACAAATATGAACCAATTGGAGATATTGAAGTAATTAATAATGAACTTAATGGTGTAGAAGTTAGTGAAAACATTTCATGGCTTATTGATGAATTACCTGCATTAAGTATTGCAATGAGTTTAGCAAATGGTAAATCTATTGTTAAAAATGCAAAAGAATTAAGAGTTAAAGAAAGTGATAGAATTTCATCTGTTGTAAATAATTTAAAACTTTGTGGAGTAGATTATACAGAATTTGAAGATGGCTATGAAATAAATGGTGGTACAATTTCAAAGGCATCTATTAATTCACATGGTGATCATAGAATTGCAATGAGTTTTGCAATAGCAGGATTAGTAAGTGATATGGATATCTCTGATACAGAGTGTATTGATACATCATTTCCTAACTTTAAAGAAATATTAGATTCATTATATTAAAAAAGCTATTTGCTTTTTTAATATATACTTTTTCTATCAAAATAACAAAGCTGTTTTGTTAAAAGAAGTATAATAAATTTTTAATCCCTAGTAATATATAAATTTAGGGATTCGTAATGAAGGATAATATTATGGAAGTAAAATTAGCAGATAATTATGGATTTTGTTTTGGAGTTAAAAGAGCAATAGAAATTGCTGAAAAATATAAAAACTCAGCAACAATGGGACCACTAATTCATAATAGTGATGAAATAAATAGACTAAAAGATAATTTCAATGTAAAACTTTATAGAGATATAGATGAAGTTCAAGAAGGTGACACTTTAATTATTAGAACTCATGGTATTCCTAAAAATGATTTAAAACAAGTAAAAAAGAAAAGTGCAAAAGTTATTAATGCAACTTGTCCTTTTGTAACAACTCCTCAACAAATTGTAAAGAAAATGTCAGCAGAAGATTATGAAATTTTAATTTTTGGTGATGAAAGTCATCCTGAAGTTAAAGGTGTTAGATCATATGCAAAAAACCCTGAAAATGTTCATGTAGTTTTAAATTTAGATGAAGCTAAAAAGCTTAATCTTACAAACACTAAAATAGCAACTGTAGCACAAACAACTAAGAAAAAAGAGCTGTATTTAGAAATAGTAAATTATTTAACTTTAATTAATAAAGAAGTTAGAATTTTCAATACTATTTGTGATGCAACATTTGAAAATCAAGATGCTGCAAGAAAGCTATCAAAAGAGGTTGATGTTATGGTTATTATAGGTGGAAAAAGTTCATCAAATACAAAACAACTTCAAACAATTGCTGCTGAAAATTGTCCCGATGCATATTTAATTGAAAACAAAAATGATCTAAATTTATCGTGGTTTGAAAATAAGAAAATTTGCGGTATCACAGCAGGTGCATCAACACCTGATTGGATTATAAAAGAGGTTGTAGATAAAATAAAAACTCTCTAAAAAGATAGTTTAAGACTTTTTTCTATATAATGTACCCATTTAAAAAACGGTAAATATGAAGGAATAAAATGGGTATCGAAGATATAGATTTAGGTGAAGACTTTGACTTTGAGCAAATGCTTAATGAGTCTTTTGAAAATGCAGAAAACAATTCTGTAGTTGATGGTGTAATCGTAGAGATTACAAATGATAGAATATTAGTTGATGTTGGTCAAAAAATTGAAGGTTCTTTAAACCCTTCTGAGATTACAATTAACGGTGAATTACAATATAAAGTTGGTGACACTCTTCCTGTTATGTTAATGGGTAGTAGAGGTGAAAGACCAAATATTTCTCACAGAAAAGTATTACAAAAAGAAAAATTTGATAACTTCGTTAAAGAACATGGTGAAAACATTGAAGGTATAACTGTAGAAGGTAAAATTATTTCTGTAAAAAACAGAGGTGGATTTACTGTTGAAGATGAAAACGGTTGTGAATACTTCATGCCTATGGCTCAATCTTACTTAAAAGCACAAGGTGCAATCGGTAAAAAAATCAAAGCTAAAGTTATTAAAATTAACGAAAACCAAAACTCAATCATCATTTCTAGAAAGAAATTAATTGAAGATGCAAAATTAGAAAAAGATTCAAAAGTTGCAGAAATCATTGAAAAAGGTGAGCCAGTAAACGGAACAGTTAAGAAAATTACTTCTTATGGTATGTTTATTGATTTAGGTGGAATTGACGGTTTAGTTAACTACAATGAAATCTCTTATAAAGGTCCAGTTAATCCTGCAAACTATTATGATGAAGGTGATGAAGTTACAGTTTCTGTATTATCTTATGATAAAGCAAAACAACACTTATCATTATCAATCAAAGCTGCTTTAGCAAACCCTTGGGAAGAAATTAAAGATGAATTAGAAGTTGGTGATACTATTACAGTTACTGTTTCTAACTTTGAATCTTATGGTGCATTTGTTGATTTAGGAAATGATATTGAAGGTTTACTACACGTATCTGAAATTTCTTGGAATAAAAACATCAAAAATCCAAAAGAATTATTAACAATTGGTGACGAAATTAATGTTGAAGTTATCGAGTTAAATGTTGATAAAAAAAGATTAAGAGTTTCATTAAAGAACTTACAAGAAAAACCATTTACAAAATTCACTAAAGAGCATAGAGTTGGTGATGTAATTAAAGGTACAGTTGCAACTTTAACTGACTTTGGTGCATTCGTAACTTTAGGTGATGTTGATGGTCTATTACACAATGAAGAAGCTGCTTGGGATTCTAACACTAAATGTAAAACACTTTTCAAAAAAGGTGATGAAGTAGAAGTTAAAATCATTAAAATAGATACTGAAAAAGAAAACATTTCATTATCAATTAAAGCAATTGCAGAATCTCCAGCTGAAAAATTCCAAAATGAATTTAAAAATGGTGATATCGTTAAAGGTCCAATTAAAGATAAAAAAGACTTCGGTGTGTTTATTAAATTAGCTGATAACTTAGATGGTTTAATTAGAAATGAAGATTTAGCACCATTAGAAGTAGAAGAAATCAATATCGGTGATGAGATTGAAGCAGTAGTTATCAATATCGACACTAAGAAAAATAGAGTTAGATTATCTTGTAGAAGATTAGAGCAACAACAACAAAGAGAAGTTCTAAAATCTGTAAGTGATGATTCTTCTATGACTTTAGGTGATTTATTAAAAGACCAAATTAAATAACTAGGATATAAATAGATGAGAAAACATACTATTGTAGTTTGTGACCACATACATGAAGATGGATTAAATATTTTAGCAAATACTGAAGACATCAATTATGTATTTGCAGCAGATATAGATAAAACAACTTTATTAGATGTTATTAAAGATGCAGATGTAGCAATTACTAGATCTTCAACAGATGTTGATGAGAAGTTTTTAAATGCAGCAACAAATTTAAAAGCAATTATTAGAGCTGGTGTTGGTTATGATAATGTAGATATTGATGGATGTAGTAAAAGAGGAATAATCGCAATGAATGTTCCTACTGCAAACACAATAGCTGCAGTTGAATTAACAATGGCACACATGCTTTCTTGTATGAGAAAATTTCCATACGCTCATAACCAATTAAAACAAGATAGAATCTGGAAAAGAGAAGATTGGTATGGTAATGAATTATATGGAAAAAAATTAGGTGTTATTGGTTTTGGTAACATTGGTCATAGAGTTGCATTAAGAGCTAAATCTTTTGAAATGGACGTAGTAACATACGACCCATACATTCCTTCAACAAAAGCAACAGATTTAGGTATTACTTATACAACTAATTTTGAAGATATTTTAAGCTGTGATATTATCACAATTCATACACCAAAAAATAAAGAGACAATCAATATGATTGGTGAAGAAGAAATATCTAAAATGAAAGATGGTGTAGTTTTAATTAACTGTGCTAGAGGTGGTTTATATAATGAAGAAGCATTAGTAAACAACCTTAAATCTGGAAAAATCAAAATGGCTGGTATTGATGTATTTATCAAAGAACCAGCTACAGATCATCCATTATTAGATTTACCAAATGTAACTGTAACAGCTCACCTAGGAGCTAATACAAGAGAATCTCAAAAGAAAATTGCAGTTCAAGCTGCACAAAATGCTATTGAGTCTGCAAGGGGAATTTCATATCCTCATGCATTAAATTTACCTATTGATGAAAGTAAAATTCCATCATTTGTTAAACCATATATTGAGTTAACTCAGAAAATGGCATTCTTAATTGCACAAAGTGATAAAGCTGAAATCAGATCTATCAATATTGCAGCTGAGGGTGAAATTGGAGAATATTTAGATTCTTTACAAACATTTGCTACAGTTGGTGCATTATCTGTAAATAGTGGTGATGAAATTAACTATGTAAATGCAAACTATATAGCATCTGAAAAAAATATTGATATCACAACTTCGTCTTTTTCAAGTCATAGTGGATACCAAAATAAAGTTTCTATTAAATTAACTACATCTCATGGTGTAAGTACTATTTCAGGTACTGTTTTCAATGAAGATGTACAAAGAATTGTAGAAATTAATGGATTTAATTTAGATATTGCTCCTCAAGGTAAAATGATTATCATGAGTAATAAAGATGTTCCTGGTGTTATTGGAGAAGTTGGTAAGACTTTATCTAATAATAACATCAATATCTCTGACTTTAGACTTGCTAGAGGTAAAGATGATAAAGCATTAGCAGTTATCTTAGTTGATGAAAATATAAACTCATCAATATTAAATGACTTATCAAATATTGAAGCAGCAACTTCTGTTTCATATGCAGAGATTTAGGAGAAATTATGGCAATTAGTATGAGTGACCTTAAAAAAGGTCTTAAAATTGAAATTGATGGTGTTCCATATAAAATTACTGAATATCAACATGTAAAACCTGGTAAAGGTGCTGCATTTGTTAGATGTAAAATTAAATCATTTTTAAATGGAAAAGTTATTGAAAAAACTTTCCACGCTGGTGATAAATGTGAAACTCCTAACTTAGAACAAAAGCAAATGCAATACTTATATGATGATGGTGAGCTATTACAATTTATGGACACTACAACATATGAGCAAATTGGTTTAACTTATGATCAAGTTGGTGATACAATTGATTGGATTTTAGATGGTATGAATGTTGATATGATGTTCTTCAATGGTAAAGCAATTACTGTTGAACCACCTATGGTAGTTGAATTAACAATTACTGATACACCACCAAACTTTAAAGGTGATTCGCAAGGTGGTAAAAAACCTGCAACTTTAGAGTCAGGTGCAGTTGTACAAATTCCATTCCACCTTGTAGAAGGTGATGTAATTAGATGTGACACAAGAACTGGTGAATACATCGAAAAAGTTAAGTAGTAAATCTACTTAACTTTTACATTTTATTTAAACTTTAAAAAGACTATTTTCTCTTCTCCAATATAATTTTCATGTACAATTTCAAAATCTAAATCTAGCTCTTCTAAGCTACTATTTAAACCTTTTCTAACTTTCGGACTTACTACTAGCAGTACATAGTTTATTTTATTTCTAAGCTCATTTAAAAGGGTATATGTACCTTCTACCATAACAAATTTATAATCTAATAATTTAAATAGATCATCACTAATTAAAACTTTTCTATCAGGTATTTTAAAAAGAGGTATATTTTGATCAAATATTTTCTTTTTAGAATAGATTAGAACATCAGGATTGTTTCCTTTTACATATCTTGAATCTAATGTAGGTTTATCAGTTCTTACTGTATTTCCACCTATCATAAGTAAATCAATTTTGTCCCTTAAACTATGTATATACAATTGACTCATCATATTACTTATTTTACCGTCAATTGAACCATTTAAAGTTTGCGCCATTTTAAAAAATATAAAGGTATTACTATTCCATTGTTTAAAAGGTTCAATTAAATACAAACCTTCTTTTTTTAATACATTTGTAACAACTTCAATTCCCGCATCTTCTAAAGTTTTTATTCCACCACTTGCAAGATCATTTGGATCTTTAATACTTATAACAACTTTTTTTGGTTTTATTTTTGCTATTAATTTTGCACAAGAAGGAGTTTTGCCCTTATGATTACATGGTTCAAGTGTTACATAAAAAGTACAATCATTAAAAAAATCATTATGATTTTCTTCAATAAACTTATGAATTTTATGGGACTCTTTCATTGTTTTTAAAAGTGAATTATTCTCATGTTTTAAATATGCTTCTTTAATAGCATTTATTTCAGCATGAGGCATACCTGCTTCTTTGTGTGCTTCAATTGATAATATCTCACTATTTCCTTTTACAATAACACATCCAACAGCAGGATTTGGATAAGTTAAAAGTTGATATTTCCATGCTTCATCTATTGCTAATTTCATAAAAAAATTATCATCTATTTTCATTTCAATCCTTTTTTGACTAAAAAAAAAGGAAGTTGAAAACAACTTCCTTTTTATTAATATTTACTATTTAATTTCTACCATTCAAAATAAGTAGAACCAGATAAAACTGAATCAAAAGAAATAACTTCTTCCCCAAATTCAGTTTTAATTGTAATATTACCATCTTCAACACTCAGTAACTCACCTTTGTAAGTTTCAGTAGCAATATCTTTTACTTTTATATTCTCACCAATACTAGCTTTATAATGATCTAAAGTTTTTAATTTTCTTTCAATTCCAGGAGAACTTACTTCTAAATTGTATACTCCACTCATAGGCTCATTAACATCTAAAATTGGTGAAATCATTCTTGAAATTTCTGCACATTTATCAAGTGAAATTCCACCCTTAGCTGTAACATAAATTCTAAAAATATTTCTATCATTTTCTCTAGTAGTTACAATATCATATAAAGATGCACCAAGTGATTCAACTGTTAATTTTATTGTTTCTTCTAAATTATTCATTGTCACTCTCCTCTTGTTTATCTTCATTATCTTGTTTCTTTTCTTTACTAATTTTTGCAAATAAAGCTTCAATATGTAAAGATTCTTCTAGACTTGTATCATTTATAAAAGTAAAGTTTGGACATTTGTACCAACCTGTACTTGCTAAAACATATGATTTAATTCTGCTATTAGCTTTTTTTAGAAGTTGAACAATGATTTTAATCTCAGCATCATTATAATCACTTCCATCAAAATAAACTCTAGCATCATATTTACCATTTTTACAATCAACTCCAGTAACTGCTAGAGTATTTATTCTAGAGTCACTAAGTGTTGATAATGCTTCAGGAACAAGTTCCATTAAAAGCGATTCTGTTCTTTGTAAATTAATACTTTTCATTACTTATCGTCGATATGAGTTTTTTCTTCTATTTGAATGAATGTTTCAATAAAGTCACCTTTTTGAATGTCATTAAATTTCTCGAACATAATACCACATTCATATCCATTACCAACTTCTTTAACATCATCTTTAAATCTCTTAAGTGATGAAATTTTACCAGTATAAGTAACAACACCATCTCTAATAATTCTTGCGTGTCCACCTCTGATAACTTTTCCATCTGTAACTAAACATCCAGCAACAGTTCCAACTTTAGGTACAACAAATGTATCTCTAACTTCAGCTTGTCCTGTATTTTCTTCTCTAATTACATTGCTCATCATACCAGATAATGTATCTTTAATATCATCAATTAAATCATAAATAATTGAGTATGTATTAATTGTAATTCCATCTGCTTTTGCTTTATTTTTAACAGCACCAGTTGGTCTAACATTAAATCCTAAAATAATACAACCATCAGATGCACTAGCAAGAACTAAGTCAGATTCTGTAATTCCACCAACACCTGCATGAATTACTTTTACTTTTACTTCTTCATTAGCAATTTTTTCTAAACTACCTTTGATAGCTTCAAGTGAACCAGATACATCTGTCTTAACAATTACAGGTAATTGTTTGATTTTACCTTCAGCAATTAATCCACTCATTTCTTCTAATGAAACTTTAGTTGATTTAGATAACTCTTTTTGTCTTTCATGTTCTGCTCTTTTAGTAGCAATTTCTCTTGCTTCTTTGTCAGTATCTTGAGCAACCATAATACCACCTGCAACAGGAACATCATTTAAACCTAAAACTGAACCAGTTTCAGATAATCCAAGTTTTTTTACAGGTTGTCCCATATCATTAGTTATAGCTTTTACTCTACCAAAAGTAGTATCACAAACAATGTTATCACCTACTTTTAATTCACCATTTTGAACAATAACAGTTGCAACAGCACCTCTACCTTTTTCTAATGATGCTTCAACTACTGTAGCTTTTGCTTTTGCAGTTGGGTCAGCTTCTAATTCTAAGATTTCAGATTGAAGTAAAATATTTTCAAGTAAATCATCAATACCTTCACCAGTTTTTGCTGATACACCAATAAATTCGATATCTCCACCCCAATCAACAGGAGTCATTTCTCTTTCTGCCATTTGTGATTTAACCATATCTATATTTGCAGATTCTTTATCAATTTTGTTAACTGCAACAATAATAGGACATCCACTTGCTTTTGCATGAGAAATTACTTCTTCAGTTTGTTGTTTAACACCATCATCAGCTGCTACAACAATAATAATAACATCAGTTACACTAGCACCTCTAGCTCTCATAGCACTAAATGCTGCGTGACCTGGAGTATCTACAAATGTAATTTTTTGTCCATCTTTTTCAATTGTATAAGATGAAATATGTTGTGTAATTCCACCAGCTTCACCAGCTGCAATTTTAGAACTTCTAATTTTATCAAGTAATGAAGTTTTACCATGATCAACGTGTCCCATGATAGTAACTACAGGAGGTCTTGTAACATAATTAGTTTTATCAATTTCCTCTTCTTCATACTCATCAACATAATTTGCATCTTCTAAAGCATCTTTAACAGTTACTTCAATTCCAAACTCTTCACCAAGAATTTCTAATTCATCTTGTTTTAAGAAGTCATTTTTAGTAACCATCATTCCTAAACCAAATAATACAGTAATTACTTCAGCTGCACTTTTTCCACAAGCTTCAGCAAATTCATATACTCTGATATCTTCAGGAATTGTTACTTCTGTAATTTCTACAACTTCATTCTCTCTTTTAATTCTTTTCTTTCTTTTACCTCTTTTTAAACCTTGTGGTCTATTTCCAAAGGCAGCAGGTCTAGAACTTCTTGATTGTTTATTTTGGTTTTGTTTTTGTTGATTTAATTCTTCTAAAATCTTAGGAGTATCTTGTAATCCCATATCAAGTAAAACAACTTCTTCACCAAGTAAAGAATCATTATCATTTTGATTGTTTCCTACATCAGCTTTAAAAGTATCAACTTCAATTAACTTACCATGTTCATGAGTTTTAGCAGGACCTCTTTTTTTCTCTTTTTTAGGTGCCTTAGGTTTAGAAGATTCTGTATCTAATTTTTTGTCAGTATTACCAAGAATCTCACTTAAAGATTTCATAGGTTTTTTAGAATCTACACTTGAATTGTTAAATACAGGTGT
>Ga0102954_1000448_pt1 | contig 12486 bp, 21 predicted proteins | sample SalPonA_C_H2O_MG_FD_78511 | JGI IMG/M metagenome (GOLD analysis project Ga0102954, IMG submission 78511) | Water microbial communities from South San Francisco under conditions of wetland restoration - Salt Pond MetaG R2A_C_H2O_MG | ecosystem: Environmental > Aquatic > Non-marine Saline and... | reverse complement strand
CTGTTTGGTCATTTCTCGCCTTGCCTGCCTTGTCTGCCACTCCTGTATCTAGCCATATCTTAGGACTTGGCGCTTTGTCTCTGTGTGACCTTGGCCAAGCTATCGAGAGAATCAATGTTGTGAGCTGTTCGGTTGTGACCTCTCTTGGGTTGAACTCATGACAGATCACATCAGCACCTAGCTCTTCATCATGGCAGATGATCAAGATTGAAGGTTTTCTGAATCCCCAGTCAATCGCTATACGACCTGTCATCTCTTCTCGATAAGTCCAATCTTCTATGATGTGAGAGTCTGTGAACTCTTGATAAATGAGGCCGCTTGGAGGTTTTGGTTTATTCATAACCATGGCCTCACGTTCCTCTTTTGGAAGTAGCTTAGTGGCTTCAAACCATTCAGCCGCTAAGTTCTCCTCGTTGACATAGGAGGTGAAGAGGAGAGGGAGCTGTCCGGCGCTCTCTGCCATTTGACACCACCAAGCATCCGCAACAGGAAGACCAACAAGAATCATGATTGGTGATGGTCCGGCTCTCAATCGACCAAGGGCTTTATGTGCTACCTCTTCAGTCAAGGTCTGACACTCGTCAATCAAGCAGACTCCGCTTGTGACGTTGAGGCCCTCAAGTGGGTTGTGTGTCGCGTCTCTTGTTCCAGGTCGATAATAGGAGCGACACCAAACACTTGAGCCGGTGTGTTGATCGGTCCACTGTCTCAAGGTGTGATTGTAACTCCAACCAAGAGGACCAAGCCACTTCTCCATCTCAGGCATCAAGACAGAGTTATATCTTGGGTTGGTATCAGTGACCAAGAGAGAGGATGTTCCCGGTCGAGTCTTGGAGAGATAGAGAATAGAGAAGACAAGAGCGCTTGTCTTACCACTTCCCCATCCACATCTAGCGCTTATGATCTTCTGCTCATCAGTGATCCTAGATATGATCTCTAGTTGAAGAGGATTGAGTTTAATCTCAGACATGATATAGTCTCACCTTGCCACTGGAGCTTGTCACTCCAGAGGATGTCGTTTTCCTGTTGTCAGGTTGAACCTCCGGACTCTTCTTCTGTTGAGTCCGGGGTGTTTCTTAAACTCTTGATCTGTTCCATCATCGAGAGGACTTCAGCTGTACCATCACTTGCTGATGTGGTGTTGACTTGTAGCTCTTGACGTTTCCCATAATCATCTGGGAAGCGCTTTTCAAGAATCCAAGCCCACGCTTTCCAGTCAACTCTATCCATAGCGGCTTGTTTGATCCGTTCAAGGAATACAGCTTCAGCAAACCTACTCGCTTGGTCAGCCGCTTCAGCGAACTTTGGATCCTTCTCTCTATAGCCATAATAGGTAGACCTAGCGACACCGGCGAGCAAGGCGGCCGCTTCAATCGTCATCCCTGTTTTTATGTTCTCTAAGATCTCCTCCTTGATGGCCTTCTGAGATCTTGTGGTCTGCTTCTTCCTTGGCTTCTTCGCTTTTCCAGCCATAAAGCTCTCCTATCGCTTGGTGTAGTGTTTGCTCGATGTGATTATACAGATCTTTGCTCTCCTCTGAGAGATCACCTTCATATACTAAGCGCTGTCTCAGTTCGGCCAAGGTAGTGATCACCTCACGTGCGCGTGATTGTCCAACTTGTACGTCTATATCATTCATCTCATTACTCGAATCTGAGGACATATTCCCCTTGTATACTTTGCCACTGTTGACCTGTCTGGAAAGCTGCCTTTTTGAGTTCTGAATCCCTCATCTCTTAAGATCAGCGCTACCGCGTCAATGGTTAAACCTTGGCGCTTCAACTCTCTTGCTCTGATCACAATAGGTCTCATGATTCACCATGAAACAGCGCTTGAAGTGAAACAGGGAAGAGTTCAGACAACATCTCTTGAATCGCTTGAGCTAGCTCTCTTGTCTCCGGTTGAGCGTGCTCATGGTTCCTGAGGTTAAGGAACTTAACCCAATTGTGAAGGTTGCCGGTCATATAGAATGAGGTATAGAGCGCTTGAGGAAGGACAGCTCTTGCTTGCTCTCTTGAGACTCCCCTATCAATCAGATCATTATAGTCTTGAACTGAGGAGAAGATTGATATGTGAAGGGCTTCAAGCGCTTGGTGATTCTCTAGCTCTCCATCCGAGCATTGAAGATTATCATCACTCTGTCTTCTGAGCTGTTGAGGTAGCCATACCTGGATGTTCTCTGAAGTGTATCTTCTGCTCACTTCGTTATAGCTAAAGGTTCGATGGCGCATGATCTGAGATCGCACGAAGAGTGGAACAGTCAGCTTGAACGTTGCTGTCATATGCTCGAAGGGTGATGTGTGATTATGAGAAGCCAAGAAGGAGATTAAGCGCTGATCTTTGTCAGTGAGCTCCCTAGTCTGTTGATCTCTCATGAAGGAGACTCTAGCCGCGTCAACTGCTCGCTTGTCATCTCCCATATGATCAATAATAGCCACTGCTCCAATATCGTCATTGTATAGATCATAGGTTTTCATTCTAGCTCCCCTTCCTTCTTCTAGTCTTTGCATGGTCTCTAAGTCTCTTTAACCGCGCTTCTCTTTGCTCTGGTGTCTCCTCAGCTCTCTTCTTGCGCTGATATTCTCTGTCTCTTGCTAACCGTTTCTGTCTCTGTTCCTCTGTCTCGCTATCCTTGCGAGCGTGATAATAAAGCCTAGCTAGCCTGTTAAGCTCTTCTCTCTCCTCAGGAGTCTCTCTCTCTCTTCGAGCGATGTACTTGATTCTAGCGATCCTCCTTCGCTCTTCTCTCTCCTCCGGGGTCTCTTCAGCTCTTTTCCGGCGCTGATATTCTCGCTGGTAGATCAACCGCGCTTGATACTTCTCTTCATCATTCATCAATGAACGGCGCTGATATTCTCTATCTCTCTTTAGTCGCGCTTGGTGTTTCTCTTCGTCGGTCATCAATGAATCCTTGTTAGCGTGATAACCTTCTCAGTGATTTCATCAATCCTATCCAGTAGGCTTTCATTTGCTTTTTTAAGAAGCTCGATTTCATTTAATAGAGATCTGTTTTTATCCTCTTGAATCATCAACTCTCTGTTCTTTTCAGATAGGCATTCAGTCAAGAAGTTAATGCTGTGTTGTGCTTTAGAGATCTTTCTTGGATTCTTACTTGTACTCATGATTTTTCCTCAAGTTGTTTCAATAATAGAGAGATGATTCTGTCTTGTTGCTGAATCTTATCTAGCACAAGGCTTAGAGCTTCCTCATTCTCAGATAGTCTTCTTTCCATTTGAATAAGTTGATCTCCATTTGTGGATAGATTTAGATCTAACTGTTCTTTAATGATCGCCTCTGTCTTAGATTCACGTATCTTTGCTCTTGCCTTCTTGATTGTGTCTCTGATCATTTCAGATTGATAATGATATAAAACAAGCTTCCTAATAGATGATTCTTCATAAGTGACGTTAAAGTTAGCTTGAACCCATTCGAGCACTGTGGAGACCTCATGTTTGGATAAAGGGAAGTCTCCTGTGCATCCTTCTGCTGGTGGCGTTGGAGAGTGGTGAATGAAATACTCAAACAGACCATGAAGCTTCTCTGACAAGTCTTTGTCCTTCAAAGACTTAGGAGCTTTCCACCTTGAAAGATCAGCAAAAGATATCCTTCTTCCATTTAAGACATAACCTAGCTTCACAAGCTCTCTAATCGCTTCATATCTCCCTCTGTTTCTTGACTCCTTATCTCTTATAATAAGAGCTGCCTGAAACCTGTGTTTATACTCTTTCAAGTCTTTTAAGTCATTTACACCCATTGTCTTTTCCTTTGTCGTTGTCAGTTAAATAGGAAGTCAGTTCCTATTTAGATCATTTACCCCAAGGGCTTTTGGGTTCTCCCCATGTTGCGACAGGCTCAGGGCCTAAGAGCTGATCAGATCGAGTCTCAGTTTTTCGACCGTCACAAACAATCTTCCACTCCCTGCACCTAATCTCCCAATATCGCTTATCTTGGTAGATGTGGCTTGTGAGCTTACCTGTGATGTGAACCAAGGTTCCTTTCTTCGCTCGTTGGCAAAGTATAGGAGCTGAATCACCCCACACCTTCACAGTGTGCCATTCAGTGTCCTCTATCCAGTCACTACCTTTAAGCCTGCTTGTTGAGGTGGCCACTCTGAGAGAAACAAAGCGAGCGCTTTCACTAGCCTTTAGTTCCGGATCCGCTCCTAGTCTTCCCAACAGAGTCACCACATTGACGCTTGCGCTCATCCTCTAACTCCTTCCTCAGCTTGTAAAGCCGACTGCTGAAGTAGTCCGCTGTCTGAGTGGCGCATGATATTTGGGTCCGGTGCTGGTCCCAAAACTTGTAGTAGATCAAGGCTTGTTCGATCTCCTGTTGTAGCTGTTTGATGTTTTTCGATGACATAGTTTAGAACCCTATCGACACAGGAAGAAACTGAGCGATCATTAAAGAACGCTACCTTCTTCAAATATGCCACTGATTCTTCACTAAGGTAAAACGTGACTTGGCGCTTACCTGAGTTTTTAGGCTTCATGTAGAGCCCTTGATCATTGTAGCTCATTGCTACTCCTTTCACTTGAGAAGATATAATCTAATATATTCTCTCACAGGTCAAGAAGTATCCCCACTAAAGATCGTTGTTTGAAATGAAAGAGTTGAACAAGAATCAAACAAGCTACTCTATAGTGATGGTCTTTAGTGGGGTTGAGTAGGATGACCCAACTTAGACCAAGATTTCAATGATTATCTCACTCCCCAAGCAGAAAGTGAGTTGTCATTGATTCTCCTGTCTCTTCCGATCATTTGAAGAGGATCACCAAAGATAGCTTGAAGCCTGGAGACTAGCGCCATGTTTCGGTCGAGAGAGTTGAACAGCTCATGAGGATTGAGATTAGTTGTCATCACTACGCTTAACTGTCCTCTTTGCCAATGTTCATAGATCTTCTGAATCATGTCAGCAGTGACAGACTTAAACCAAGCTGTCTGATTAGCAGCTCCTCCAACTCCCCCAAACTCATCAAGGAGTAAAAGAGACTTACGATTAAGCCACGTCTCAAGAGGATTCTTGTCTTTGCCGTTGAAGCTCCGCTTGATCCCTTCAATAAGTCGAGTGTGAGAAGTGTACTCAACTCTGAAGTCATTCCAGACAGCCTCTTTAGCTAGAGCATAGAGCAATGAGGTTTTGCCATTTCCCGGTCTTCCCCACATATAGACGCTTGGAGATTGTTGAGTCTCTCTGTCGTCTCGGTACTTCATCCAACTGAGGAGTTTATCAATCCGGTGTCTTTGCTCTGATGAATCCCACTCATAGCGATCAAGGTTCATTCCATAGCTGTCTGCTGGTAGGTTTAGATCATTGAGTCGCTTCATCCTTCTTCTTGGTCGCTCGCAGAAGTCACAGAGTTGAGCTGTTCTGTTACCTGATGAGTCAATGGTGTAGCTGAAGCCTTCAGCACATCTGCCACAGTATGGAAGAGGTTTACACTCAAAGCGAGCTGATGATGGATAGACATGATCATTGTCTTCAAGGTTACAGCTGTTGAGATTTCTGAAGTCGAGTAAAGGTGATCTCTCTCTCTGCTCTCCACTTTCTCTCTTCTGCTTTGCAATCTCTTTTAGAGCTTCGATGTGAGGGAGTAGACCTTCAATGCTATCAGCTAAACTCTTCATTGATCCTCTCCTCTCAAAACATCTCCCCATAGATGTTCGCTAGGAACTCCCCAAGGGTTGATATTAGATTTTAAAATAGGTTGATTATTAATAGTTGTTGATAGTGTTACCGAGCGGTTAACACCATCTGTTACCGAACTGTTAACACCCCCTGTTAACTCCTCGTTAACACCCCTGTTAACATCCTGTGAACACCCTGTTAACATCTCGTTAACACCCTTGTTAACAGATTGTGAACAGGTTAAGCGCTCTTGATTGATAGTCATCACAGGAGCTTTACAGTCTTCGGCAGTCATAAAGTCGCGTTTGATATAACCGAGCTTCTCAATCCTCTTGATGTTCCTGCTGATGGAGCTCCGCTTCTTCCCGGTTAGGTTAGCAATCGCTTTGAATGATGTTCTGTTTGTCCAGCTGTCCCAATCCATTGTCATGAGGATGGCCATCATAATGACCTTATCTCCATCTGTTAAGTCTTGGCGCTTCAATACGGCTCTTCTAGCCTCGTGTTCCTTCATGTCGTCTCCTTTGTCGTTGTGAAGGTTATGCTTAGTTTTATACATCATTAAAACTTTACGTCAAGTTTTCTTGACATAGATATTCTTAAGTGCTAATCCTTCCTCATCTTCAACGACTGACACGACAGGAGAAACAATGATTGTCAGAAAAAGAAACCACTTAAAGAGAATGCTCAAGCTCAACTTGCTTGCGGCTCAATGTGAGATCTCTCCAGAGACTCTCTCAAGAATCATTAACAACCACATTAAGCCTTCAGATGAGTTAGCTCAGAAGCTAGCTGATACAGCCAATAAACTCTGCCTTGCTGAGGACTACTACAAAGCCGAGGACTTTATCCCTAAGCACCTAAGGAACTAATCATGAGCTACACTTGGACAGATATGCTTGACGCTATGTATGACGACTTTGAACATGACTATACACCAGACAATGACGACTTCGAGGACGACCTAGACACCACAGAAGACCTAGACGCTGATGATGTAGAGGAATACGAAGACGAACTAAACGAAGAACTTGACCGTGAGATCGCTCGCGACATCAACCGACACTAAGACAACACAAAGGACAAGGACAATGACACATCCACAAGACAGGCAACTATTACAAGACATCTTCACTATCGGAGCTATCCTAGCTTTCTCAATGTTCCTCTACTCTGTTCTTCATATGAATGGAGGTATGAGTCCGGCTGATGAGTGCGCTAATGATGTGAGCTACTCATTAAGCCCTTATCAAGTTCACCGCTTGACCGGTGCTCAGTTTCCGGTGATCCCAAGAGAAGTGGTTGTTTCTTGGTGTGCTGATAACATTCTCACTTATGAGAGAGATATACAAAGCGCTCGGCAGTTCCCTGAGTTCCCTCATCACCTTGATATGCTAATCGACTAAACGACTCTGACAACGACAAAAGGACAAACGACATGAAATCAATCTACATTCCAAGCAACCTTGACCAAGCTAAAGAGATCGCAACACTCCTTGATGATCGCTCGCCTGCTGACCTCCTCAAATGTCACGCCGCTTTTGGTGCACACTTTGGTGGTGATATGGGCCTTGTCTCGACTCAAGCCTATTGCTTACGAGGTAAGCCCTCTCTCAACGCGGATGCTATGGCCGGTATCTGTAGACGCTCAGGACTCGTCAGATATATGAGGATCGACTCTTGGAGTATCGAACACTGTACTATGCACTTCTGTCGAACTGATGAGCCTGCTGAAGTGATTCATGAGTTCACCTATACGATGGAGATGGCGAACGCTCAAGGCCTCACTCGAAATCGTAACTGGCAACAAATGCCCCTTCAAATGCTGAGAAGTCGAGTATTAACTATGGGCCTTCGTGCTGTCTATCCGGACGCGGTAAGCGGTATTTATAGCGCTGATGAGATCGCTGACAGTACAGACATGAGCGATGATGAGAGAGCAAGGATAAGCGCTGACTCACTTGGTGAGGAGATCAATGTAAGCAGAGCGCCATCTCTTAAGCGAGCGCCAAGACAATCAAGACCTCCTCAGCCTGTGGCAGCTCCAAAAGGTGGAACACCTTCCACCTTTACAGCTCCACCTTCTCAGCCACCTCAACCGGTTGAGCCTCCACAAGAAGAGGAGAGCTATGAGCCTTTGTATGAGTTCAACAGTGAGGAAGGCTTCTGGAGTATTGTTGATGAGCATAACATATCAATGGAAGAGGTGAACTCAGTTGCTAAGCGCTTTGGTGAGGATCCTTCACTCATGAGCGGTGAAGAACTAGAGGCCTTCTTTTACAAGTATGTTATCCACCGAACAGTCAGACAGTCTTGGTCTTGGGTTGAGCGTTGGTGGGAGGATGACAGAGAAGGCTTTGTTGACTCTATGCACGAATCAATTAAGCTAGAGTATCCAATCCTTGAGAGTGCTCCACCTTCATTCTATGGCCCAAAGATGCATGAGCCGGCCTTTGTTGAAGCAGTACGTCAAGCCTGCTCAATGGACATAAGATTCAATAGCGAGTGTCAAAGAGCGCTAAGATATATGAAGGCTGATGACTGGAGCGTTTACTATAAGCTAGTTGAGCTAGCTAAAGTTTAGCCATCATGCACAGGAGTCTTAATCAAGTGATGTCCTCTCCTGTGATTCAATAGCAAGTTTAGTTGAGTCTCTAAGCGAGTATTACTCGCCAATAGACTAGCTAGTTTGTCGTCTATCTGATCAAGTCTGGTGTCAACATGAGCGGCCTTGTCTTCAAGAGACTTGATCTGTTGTTTCATCACGCCTAGGGCCTCAGCCGCCTTAGCCTTGTCTTGTTGGGTTTTTAGGTACAGGCCGACAAAACCAATGATAGTTCCAAGGTCGATAGCGTTCATGTCCATGATGAGGCTCACTTAAGAATGGCGTAGGTGGTAGCGCTTAGAGCGATAGCCCCAAGACTTGCGCTAAGGTATAGCATAATTTTATTCTGCTTATAGCTAGCGTGCAAGTCTTCTTCAATCACCTTAAGTCTCTGCTCGTATGCCTTCAGAAGTTCTTTGTCGTTATCTTCTCTGTGAAGCGCTCGCTGAATCTCTTCATCCATCTGAGCAGTACAAGCCTTGACCGCTTCCTCTACTGCCCAGTTACAAAGATCACCTTGGCCTTCAATCGCACTCTTCACCCTGACAAACTCATATGGAGTCATAAGGATGGAGGTCTGACCAACCACATGACCCATCTTGACCTTGATCGTGGCTACAGGCTCAAGGCCCTTCCCCATATAGATCATAGTTGGAGGGAGATCAGCAGGAAGGAGAGGAGTGAAGAACAGGAGAGCTGAGAGGAGATTAATCATCACACACAATGTCCTTATGATTCTTCAGTGCTTTATCAACTGCATCCTTGATCCGCTTCTCACAATCGAGCACAGCTCCACCGGCTCTCTTCGCTTTACACTCAGCGAGCTCCATTGCCTGCTCTCTTTGTGCTGACTCACACATCTCAACATCAGTGATGTATTTAGCACACATGATGAGTGGGTCCTGTTGTCCTAGAAGATAGCCAACAACACCAGACAGGAGAATAGCCGCTATACCCATAGCATAAGGAACTGTGTCTCTGTGGTTTAATAGTTGTTCAATCATGGCGCGTCCTCTAGTTGAAATATGACGGTTCGACCCATGCCGGCATAAATATATTGAGTTGAGTTATAATTGATCCTGTCATAGCCATCATTTGAGATAATTTTGACGCTGATGTCTCTTGATGCTGTCGTGCAATCAATCAGCGCCTTAGCGCACGCATCACGACTAAACAACTCAAGATCTTGGCTGTAGCCATAGATACCAAAGTTGGTGGCTAGTGTTCCAATGTTCGCTGTGTTTGTCTCATCATAATGTTGATATGATAGATCCATTGTAGAGCTAGTTGAGCCTGTTATATAGCACTCAACTTGAGTCTCTAAATAATAATAATAACCGCTCGGTAGCGTGAATTGATTACTTGAGATTGTTGGAGTAAATGAATTTAGCCAGTTGTGAACCGTACCAATAAGAACTCTATTTCCAACGGTTATAGTTTGATTTGTGCTAGCAGTATGCTCAATAACAGATAGAGCGGTAGGGTTTGCGATTGGAAAAGATCCGACCTTATGAGAAGGCACATAAGACATATTCTAAAGCTCCATTCTAATCACGTTGACTCTTGAACTTGATTGATAATCGGGATCATTCAGGTAATTATAGACATTCACCTCAGTGATGATTGTATTACTGCCATAGGATACAGCTTGATCATCACTCATCACTCTGGCTGCTGAAGTGCTTGTATGCATAATCATTCCACGCTGATAATCACTTGGGCTCGAATCTCCTACACTGATTGACATGATGGTATCATTTGCAGGTACAACAAAGCCGAACACATACCCACTACCTGAGAATGAATAACCGTTTCCGCTTGTCGTCATCCAATTCGGTGCCGTTGTGGTGTCTGCCGCTGTGTTTACGTCCCATTGACTACTATTTGATGTTTGCGCGAATGGGCTTTCATTCGCAGAGATTACTCTTTGTATGTAGCTCAATTTTCAGTCCTCCAAATGAATAACTTGCTATTGGTGGTTAGGGTCGGTGCGCTATTCTCAACAGCAGTACATTTTAATTTTAATGTGATTGAACTTGTAGACTGATAGACCGCCTCGCATACATCAGATCGCGTATTATTATATAGGCCTGTTTGACCTTTTAGCCCTATCACAGAGGAATCAGCCTCAAACTGAAACTCATAATTTTGATTGCTGTTTGTACGTGTGACATCTAGGCATGATCTAAACATATATGCACCAGCCGGCAGACTGAGAGAGCTGGTAGTTAAACCGGTCGGTGCAGTGTCAAAGGTATGATCAACTAATGTTGAAAATGTAAAATATCCATTAGCGCTTGGAGATCCACTTAGCGTAATTTCTGCAATCTGTAGACGTTTAGAAATGCCAGCTGACGGTGCAATATAACTCATGTTCTCTCCTCAGTTTAGATCAATAGCCAATTAGTGCCGTCACTGATCAATGTTATTGAGTCATATTGAGCGCCGATGCTAAACGTAGTTTGTCCGCTGTGGTCGATGTACTCAGTAGAAGCCGGATCAACTATAACATCACCAGCACCTAATCGCTTAATCTGATATTTGAAGCCTTCACCGACAGTAGCAGCACTAACCAAGGTTAGAGTTACCGCGCTTGCGCTGTTCACTGTGTAGACCTCTTCGAGTGTTCCAGCACTAGGAGCGCTTAGTGTGGCTGTTGTGTTCTGAGCTGTGACACTTGGAGCAGAAGCGCCGGCCGCCGCCTCAGCTCCCCAAGAGGTCGTCGAGTGATCATAGGTGAGGACATAGTTATCAATACCAGCGCCGGCTGTGAAGCTCACATCACTCAAGTCATTCAGTGACTCTCCAGTGATTCCCGAGATGAAGCCGGCTGTTGTGTTGTCCATGTCCGACAAGTCAAGCGAAGAAATGTTGCTAGGAACTAGGGCCTTGTCAGTTGCTGTGCCGGCTGTCGCCTCTGCATTCGTCGCAATCTCGATGACACCGGCCACAGTCTCAGAAGCCGCCGCCGCTGTTGACTCTGCCTCAGCTCCCCATGAGTTTGTCCCATTGTCATACTTAAGGACGTAGTTATCAATACCAGCGCCGGCTGTGAAGCTCACATCACTCAAGTCATTAAGACTCTCTCCTGTGATGTCACTTAAGAGTGTTCCTAGCTTTGTATCAATGCCTGAGAGATGGCCGTCAACGTTTGCGTTCGACGCGGTATAGTTGGTTGCTGTGTGGTCGGCCGCTATATCGTCACCGCTTACAACTACAGCACCGGTCAAGGTATTGACTGAAGTGACTGGAGCACTAGCCGCCGCTTCTGCTCCCCATGATGTTGTAGCGTGATCATAGGTTAAGACATAGTTATCAATACCAGCGCCGGCTGTGAAGCTCACATCACTTAAGTCATTAAGTGACTCGCTTGTGATGTCTGAGATGAAGCCACTGTCATTATTGAGCTTGCTCAATCCGATAGCTGAGAGAGCTGTTGATACTGCTTGGTTTGATGCATTCCCAAGGAATACTTTATCTTGGTCAAGATTAGGTGTAGCAGCTGAACGGCCTGCACCACCAACCATGATCACACCGGCTCCATTATTACTTCGGATCACTCGGCCAATGTTTTGAAGCTGTGAACTTTCCCCGGTTGGTTTTGTGTCTGTTAGAGCTCCGGCTGTAGTGTCTACAAAGAGAGTGTCACCAACTGAGAAGCCTGAGGTATTCAATCCGCCAAGATTACCAACACTGATAATCTGAATCTCTGCACTATCATTAGCAGTATTGAAGGCTAAACCGAAAGCCGGCATTTTAGCCGAATCATTTGCATCAGCTAGACCGACTGTTGGAGTAGTTCCGTCACCTGCTAGGCCTTTGATGTATACCGCTTGGCCCTTGGTGATCTGAGCGCCTTCATCATTCTTAGCCTTGAATCTGATCGCTCCGTTCATGTCACCGTAGTAAGTGATAAACCTAGTGGCTTCAGCTCCAATAGTGCGAGTGTCAGCACTATCCGCTAAGACATTACCGCTTGTAGTGATTGTTCCAACATTGATAGCGTTTGTTGTAGTGTCTCCATTAGTAGTCACATTGTCGAGCGTTGGACTGACTGAAGCCCCAAGCGCTGAATCAATACCTGAGAGATGGCCGTCAATGTTCGCGTTCGACGCTGTATAGTTCACCGCCGTATGATCCGCCGCTATATCGTCACCGCTTACAACTACAGCACCGGTCAAGGTATTGACTGAAGTGACTGGAGCGCTTGGGACTAACTCAGCACCCCATGAGCTTGTTCCGTTGTCATAGG
>Ga0102954_1000446_pt1 | contig 12529 bp, 7 predicted proteins | sample SalPonA_C_H2O_MG_FD_78511 | JGI IMG/M metagenome (GOLD analysis project Ga0102954, IMG submission 78511) | Water microbial communities from South San Francisco under conditions of wetland restoration - Salt Pond MetaG R2A_C_H2O_MG | ecosystem: Environmental > Aquatic > Non-marine Saline and... | reverse complement strand
TTATCAAGATATCCGACACCGAATTTGGACTGTTCGATCACTTTATTGATGTAATCTTCTGTATGGAAGAGCTCCAGGGTTTTTCGGTCTGTTTTGGCAGGCGGCAGGATATCGACCCTTTGATCAAGCTGCTGCTGATAGAATGCCTGCTCGAACACGTGATGTCGCTGCGGCCCAAAGGGATGATCATTACCAAAACCATAAGCAGCGAGTTTGTCGCCTAAATATACACAACAGGAATTTGTGTTCATTTGTCTAATTCTTAGATCTGGTCGCAAGTTATATTATTGTACTGATTTTTATGAGAATTTTTGCTGTAAATATGATATTTAAAGAAATATGTCATGTGTGGTACAGGTATTGCATATAGTAAATATTTACGGCGACGAGAGAGATTAAGGTCAGGGATAGCGCACAAATCTAAAAAATATAATGTATCACGATCACTTTACTAACAATATGCCGGTTTATCTGCTGCTACTCCTATGCGGCAATACATCGGTTGCAGTTGCACAGGAAGTTGCAAAAGCTGATAAAACTCCCGGCAAAGCTATCGAATCGATGCCGTATCTGAATAGCTCGGTCGGGTTACAGGCGCTCGAGTCTTTTGCAGGCAAAGACCGGACAGGCAAAGATGGACCCATGGCCAGGCTCGGCCTGGACCTGTCGCTGCTCTACCAGGAGCATCGTGATTTCAATATGAAAGGCGGTGCACAACTCCTGCACCAGCCATTCAAGTCTTCATTGCCGCTGGTGCGGCTAAAAGATGAAAAGGTTGTCATCGATGCGGTGGCCGATGGTGATGTTGATACCCTGGTACAGGAGCTGAGCGTTCTCGGTATGGAAGATATATCGGTATACGGCAGGGTTATTTCCGGCCTCTTTCCCGTTTCTTCATTAGAGCAGGCGGCTTCCATCACAGCGCTTAGGTTTGCTCGGCCGGTATATGCAAATGTGCGCGCCGGCGCGGTCACCAGCCAGGGGGATATCGCGCAACTGTCTGGCGATGCGCGCATGCTCTACGGTATCGATGGCACCGGTTTGACCGTTGGAACCCTCTCCGACAGTTTTAACTGTAAAGGCGGTGCTGCTGGCGATGTCGCCAGCGATGATCTGCCGGCAGCTATCCAGGTGCTGGAAGAAGAGAGCGGCTGCTTGTCCGGCACTGATGAAGGTCGTGCGATGATGCAGATCGTGCATGATGTTGCACCGGGTGCTGCACAGGCGTTCCACTCGGCATTCAATGGTGAAGCAGCATTTGCCAACGGCATCCTCGATCTGGCAACGGTGGCCGGTGCTGACATTATCAATGATGACGTTATCTATTATGCTGAACCGATGTTCCAGGATGGCATCATCGCGCAGGCGATAGACAGTGTTAAAGCCATGGGGGTCGCTTATTTCTCTGCGGCGGGAAATTCATCTACCAAATCATACGAGTCCACTTTCGTCAGTTCAGGTGTTCGAGGATATCATGGCAACATACGGCATGATTTCGATGCCGGTGCCGGTATTGATTCGCTGATGGAGATATCCATACCGGGGAATACACAAGTTGTCTTCGTTTTACAATGGCAGGATCTATTCTACTCGGTCAGCGGCGCGCCGGGTGCCGCTACCGATATTGACATGATCCTGTACTCCGCAACGGGCTCGGCAATCACAGGCGGAGTAGCGAATAACATCGGTGGCGACGCCGTCGAAATATTTTCATATACCAATAACACTGGTACGGCCAAGACGTATCAGATCGGTATCGAGCACGATTCCGGCCCCCTTCCGGGCAAGATCAAATTCGTCTATTTCGGCACTATGACGATTAATGAATACGCCACTTACAGCAGTACCAGTTATGGCCATCCGATTGCGGCTGGTGGTCAGGGTGTCGGTGCGGCGCGTTATTCGAATACGCCTGCTTACGGTGTATCGCCGCCAGTCGTCGAAGGGTTTTCATCGAAAGGCGGTACTCCGATATTGTTCGACACCAGCGGCAATGCGATCAGCGAAGTACGGCAGAAACCGGATTTTGTTGCGCCTAACGGCGGTGATAATACTTTTTTTGGTTCTGATTACGAGGGCAATAGCTGGCCGAACTTCTTCGGTACATCGGCGGCTGCACCGCATGCGGCTGGCGTGGCGGCACTGTTAAAACAGTTTGATAACACTCTGACGCCTGATGCCGTATACATGGCCATGCAGGAAACGGCCGTTGAGATGGGGGTAGCAGGTTTTGATTACAAGACCGGTCATGGCTTGATACAGGCGACGCTGGCGCTGTCATCACTCGATGAAGATAGTGACATGGTGCCTGATAGCCAGGACAACTGTCCCGTTGATGCCAACGCCGGGCAGGAGGATTTCGATAGCGACGGACTGGGTGATGTATGCGACCCTGATGATGACGGTGACGGTCTGTCGGATATCGACGAAGTGTCATATGGCACCGATCCGTTCCTGTATGACTCTGATGGTGATTCGCTCGGTGATGGAGACGAAGTGTATAGCTATGGCACTTTGCCGGATGATCCCGATACCGATGGTGACTTCATCGATGACGGCGATGAAATTAGTAATGCAAGTGATCCACTGGACCCGTTATCGTGGCCGCATTTTGCAGATGGTGATATCGCCCCGCTGGGTTCGCCCGACGGTGTGATCAATGCGGCTGATTACCTTATAGCGCAGCGTATTGTGCTTGGAGAACTCAGCGCGACATCTCTGGAGCTGGCGCATGGCGACCTGTATCCGCCAGCTTCACCGGATGGAATCATCAATACCTCGGATCTGATCCTGTTATTAAAACTCGTTCAGCAGTAATTACAGTTTGCAGTTTGCGCGCCTGCCTTGCTTGACGGCATCCTGGTACTCGATGTTCGCATTGGGAATTCTTTCACGTAGTTGTTTGATACGGGTTTCGCCTGACGGATGGGTCGACATGAACTCTGGAGGAGAGGTGCCCGCTTTTGACATATTCTGCCACAGGGTCACGCTTTCTGCCGGATCAAACCCCGCTTTTGCCATCAGGTCGAGGCCGATCAGGTCGGCTTCTGATTCATGGCTGCGGCTGAACGGCAGGATGATGCCGTATTGCACGCCAAGGCCCAGGCCGGCGAGGATCAGCGCGCTGTTTTCATCCTGGGTGCCGCCGAGCATGAAGGTGGCGATGCTCATACCCGCCTGTGTCGCCATCTGGCTGGAAACGCGTTCATTGCCGTGTTTGGCGATCACGTGCGCAACTTCATGCCCCATGACGGCCGCCAGCTGATCCTGGTTTTTAGCATATTTCAGGAGCCCGGTATAAACACCAATCTTGTTGCCGGGCAGGGCAAAAGCGTTGGCCTGGTCGTCTTCAAAGACCACGACTTCCCACTGTTTCGGGTCGGGATTCTGTTTCACCTGCGGGATGATTTTATCAGCCACGCATAACACATACTGCTGTACGTTCGGGTCTTCGCTTATCGGTGTCGACTGTTTTATCTGTTCAAAGCTCTGCACACCCATGGCGTCCATCTGTGTGTCCGGGATCAGTTTTAACTGGTTTCTGCCTTCGGGTGAGGTGGCGCAGGAGAGCAGGGTAAAACAGGTGAATGCTGCCAGAAAATAAAATGCGATGTTTTTTGATGTCCTGGATAAAGCTGGTTTCATGGTGTCATTTAAAATTGTCGATGATGGCGAGAATTGTATCAGCATCCTGCCGTACCAGGTAATGCGATGTCGGTGTAGTGAAGGTTGACGACTTGCCCTGCAGTGCCGGTACGTTGTTCATGTTCTGGCTGAAGCCGGGAACGAGACTGTCACCGGTGGCACCGTTATTGTTCAGGCGGATGATCGACGCATAGTGGATGTCAGGGTGCGGCTGGCTGTTAAGCCAGTAGAGCATGTTGCCCGGCTGCGGATATCTCAGGTCATACATCAGACCGCGCGAGTGTTTGAGTGCATCGTAGCCGCTGCCGCCAACGAAGCTTTTTACCAGGTTGAACGGGCCGTGATTCTTGGTGATATCCAGTGCCTGGTCGGCACGACCGGTACCGATGTGTGGCGAGGCGATCGTGATCAGTGCTTTAATGTTCTTCGGCTGGTGGCGGACAAGTGTCATGCGGGCGACGACACCGCCGGCCGAATGGCCGACCAGGATGATCTCCTGCTCGGGATGTTGCTGCTGGATGATATCGATGATGACTTTTAAAAAGTCCGACTGCACCATCACCGGTGTCTCGGATGGTAATTCGGCGACATAGACCAGGTTTTCGGCATCATCGTGCTTGGTGACAAATAACTGTGGACCATAGGGGCTGCCGCGGAACATACCGGCGCGCTGCCAGCCGCGCTGGTCTAGTTCATCATTGATGCCTGATACTTCCCATGAATCGGCATCGCCCAGGTAACCATGGACCAGGAGCATCACATCGGCCCTGACCGCAGAACTCAGCAGCAGTAAAAATAATATAAGGAATTGGAGAAGTTTCATGTTCAAGCCCGGAATCAGTAACACAGCCGCTAGTGATACTAACTGCGACGTTACTATTTTATAATGATTTGTCTCAAAGGTTGTATATTCAGGATGGGTTGTGAACACAATTGAATCGCTCGAGTCTCACCAGGCAGCATTGAGCTGCTGCCGGTTGTGCCCGGACATGGTGCCACCGGTTATCCTGGGACAGCCGGTTAATTCCGAGATTTTACTGGTGGGCCAGGCGCCCGGCGACAGGGAAGGCGAGCTGGGCCGGCCTTTTGCCTGGACTGCGGGAAAGACGTTGTTCAAGTGGTTTGATTCGATCGGTGTGCAGGAGCGCGGTTTCAGGCGGCAGGTCTATATGTCGGCAGTATGCCGATGTTTCCCAGGGAAAAATCCGAAAGGCGGCGACCGGGTACCGGCTAAAGATGAGATCGAGATATGTTCGCGCTGGCTGAATAAAGAAATTCAGTTGCTGCAGCCGAAGCTCATCGTTCCCGTAGGCAAACTGGCTATATCGCAGTACCTGACGGTGAACAAGCTGGTGGATGTCATCGGTAAAAAGTTCGAGTTAACAGTGCACGGTGTCGATGTCGACATTATCCCGTTACCGCATCCCTCGGGGGCGTCGACATGGCACCGGATGTCTCCGGGGAAAGAACTGCTGGATCAGGCGTTGGCCCTGTTAGCGCTGCATGAAAGCTGGAAGAAACTTAAAAAACCTTGAACCGCGGAGCCGCGGTTCAAGGTTTTTGCTTTTAATGATGCCAGTGCGTGCCTTTGCCTGAAGCGCTGCGGCTGCCCGGTGTGGCATAAGGTTCCTGTATCAATAGCTGTGATATCACGTCCGGCGGTAATGGTTTACCGAAGAGGAAGCCCTGGGCTTCACTGCAGTCTATCTCGCGCAGGTATTCCAGCTGGGCCGGTGTTTCAACGCCTTCTGCGATGACGTTCAGGCTGAGCCCTTTGGCCATGGCAACGATCGTGTTGATGATGGTGTTGTCGCCCTGATTGATCCGGCTTTCCTTGAGGAAAGTACGGTCGATCTTGAGCGTGTGTATCGGCAGTTTATGCAGGTAGCTCAACGAAGAATAACCGGTGCCGAAGTCATCGATGGCAATGGTTATGCCGTACCCGCTCAGCTCATGCAGCTTGCGGATAACGCTGTCCATGTCCTCCATGATCGCGTTTTCCGTGATCTCCAGTTCGAGGCAGCTGCCCGGCACATTATAATCTTTCATTATGCTGGTGATGTGTTTAACGATATTCTCTTCCATCAGCTGGCGCGCAGAAATGTTGATCGACATCCGTATTTCGGGTAAGCCTGCCTGGCGCCAGCGGCTCAGTTCGGCGCAGGCGCTCTTTATCACCCAGTAACCGACATCGATGATCAGGCCGCACTCTTCCGCAAAAGGTATAAATTCGGAAGGTGATATCGGGCCGTGCTCGGGATGGTCCCAGCGCAGCAGTGCCTCGACACCGACGACTTCACCGGTACGCAGGTTTACCTGCGGCTGGTAGACCAGGTGAAATTCATTATTATCCAGTGCCCGGTGTATGCCCGTGTCCATAGAGAGTTTTTCGATATAGGGCACGTTCATCTCATCGGAGTAGAACTGGTAACCATTTTTACCCTGGCCTTTTACATGGTACATGGCGACATCGGCATGCTTGATCAGGGTGTCCATGTGCGCACCGTCCTGCGGATAGATGGCGATACCGATACTGGCGCTGACATACAGCTCGTGACCATCGATGTTGAACGGCTGTTTCAGCGTGCTGGTGATCTTCTCCGCCAGTTTAACGGCATCATCGCTGCCATGATGCAGTCTTGGCAGCATCAGGGTGAACTCGTCTCCGCCAAAACGCGCCAGCGTATCAGCGGCGCGTATGCACTCTTTCAGGCGCATGCTGACCTGCTGTAACAGCTCATCACCGATCATGTGCCCCAGACTGTCGTTGATATTTTTGAAGCGATCGAGGTCAAGAAACATCACCGCCAGTTGTTCGTTTTCGCGTTTCGCATTGTTTATCGCCAGGCTCAGGCGATCACGTAACAGCGCACGGTTGGGTAATTTGGTGAGCAGGTCGTGGTAAGCCTGGAAATTGATCGTCTCTTCGGCGATCTTGCGTTCGGTAACATCGCGCGCAACGCCGTAGGTGCCGGTATAAGTCTTTCTCGCATTACCTTCGCCGGCGTACATGCCCATGGCGCTGAGTTCTATCGGTAAGGTGCGGTTGTTAAAGTGGCGGGATTTGCCGTCATCCTTGCATTTCAGGCGCAGCTCGATATTTTTCGCGGCGCGTGTACCTATGCGCCGTTCGTTAAACACATATTTTGCCTGTTCCAGGTCGTCATGGTGCACCAGGAAAGAATAGTGTTTGCCAACGATCTCTTCCTTGCTGAAACCGAGCAGGCTTTCTATGCGTTCATTGATGAACGTGAAATAGCCGTCCTGATCCAGGATATAGATGATATCGGGTGAAGTGTTGACGATATAGCGGTGCAGGCGCTCTGATTCCGACAACTGCTGCTGCATGAACAGGTTCTGTTTCTGCAGGCGCTTCTCTTTTAGCGCATTATTGATGGTGATCATCAGCTCGTCAGTGGCATAGGGTTTGCGCAGGAAATCATAGGCGCCTTGGGTGCAGGCATCTTTTGCTGCTTCGAACGAGGTCTCGCCACTGACGATGATGACGGAGGTCTCGATCTTGTTGGTATTGATATGCGCCATCACATCGTGTCCGCTGACATACGGCATATGCAGGTCCAGCAGCACCAGGTCGTACTCGTTCTGGTTAAGCTGGCATATTGCTTCCTGGCCGCCGATCGCGGTGCTCGAATTATATCCCCTGATGGCGAGTAAATCTTTCAGGCTTTTGAGGACGACAGGGTCGTCGTCAACGACGAGGATCTTCTGCTCATTTATACTCATTTTTTCACTCTGCTGCGTAAAAGTAGCTAACTCTTACTTAATTATTGTATTTAGCACATTCCAGAGCGTGCAATTTTTATCAATTATTTAAATCAATTATTTAGGAAGCAATATATGGAAGCTTGTGCCCTTATCGCTACTTCTGCAACTGATCGAACCATGTAATTCATTGACCAGGTTCTTAACGATAGTCAGCCCAAGTCCAGCATGGTCACCACCCTTGGTGGATTCCACCGGTGAAAACAGTACTGGCAGGATATCGATATCAATGCCTGGTCCATCATCGGCGACAGAAAGCTCAATGTGCTGTTTGCCGTCAACATTTACATAATCCTGAGTGTAGACCATTATTTCGCCGTTTGCAGGAAGTGCCTCGACAGCATTTTTAATTAGATTGGTGTAGATCTGTTTTAGGGCGTTGGTGTTGCTCTGCACGCTTTCTATTCGCTCATCCAGATCGAGTGAAATCTGGATGTTTTTACTGGCGAACAGGGAACTCTGGAAGACATGGGTGAGGTCAGCGATGATCGCATTGATGTCTACCGGTGTGGTCTCGTCTGCCGTGCTTTCCTGCTCGGTCAGGCGGTTTAATATATGGCTGATGCGTTCGATTTCGGCCTTGATAGTCTGTACGTCTTCCTGAGCCGGCTTGTCGTTTTCCAGCTTGTAACCGAGGATCCCCAGGTAATTATTCATGATGCTCAAGGGGTTGCGAACCTCGTGCAATACTTCATGAACCTTTTGCTCCAGCTGCCGGGCCTTTTCATCGTTACTGCCGGCGGGCGGGCGGGCAGGATTATTTACGCTGATGGTGTGGGCTATTTCATTGACAAAGCGTCTTAGCAGCGGCAGCTGTTTCCACAGGCTTTCATATTGTGTTTTATCCATGCCCAGGATCAATGTGCCGATATCTGCATTGTTCATCATCATAGGCAGGCAGATGATGCCTTCCTGCCGGGTGAAGCCGATCAGTTGCCGATCGATAATAGATAGCCGGTTCAGGTTATGCTCGAATGACTCTGTAGTAAATGAATGGCAGGGTTCTTTGTTCAGCAGGGCATCGCTTACAAGGCTGCGGCCGCTGGTCAGCGGTATCGTTATATCGGCGAGCTGGTGTGGCTGATTGTCGGCCGAAACAGCTTTGACCTGGTTTTTTGCCGGATCGTATAAAAACAGGATGCACTGGCTGACACCAAATAGAATGCCGATGTTCTGGGCGATGATGTTTAACAGTGCGTCAGGCCCCTCTCCCTTGCTGCCGCTTCGTGACAGGTGCTGGTGGATGCCATCCAGCAGCGCTATATTTCTGACCTGTTCAGCCAGCTGTACCTGCTTGAGCTCATCGCCGGCGGTCAGCTTTTTGGCTGTTTCTCCGTTCATGCCATCAACCGCGGGCTCTATCTGCAGTGAGTTTGCTGCCGTTTCGACTTTAGCCTGTGCTTTTTCCAGTATCTCCAGCAATACGGGTTTCTTGATAGCGAGCAGCTGCTCGGCGGCATCAAAAACCTGCTGGTCTTCGGGTTTGAAATAACTGCAGGTCAGCATGTTTGCCAGGGTGATGATTTTTACCAGCGGGTGTGCATCCAGGATGTCCTCGACACTTTCGTGGTGATACAGCACGGCATCATAGACGAAGCTGCTGGCACCGTGCTTTCTCAGCAGTTCCGCGCCGACCTCCTGGTGAGTGGTATCGAATTCATCTTCCTCCAGCGTATGAAAAAACTCGTCTTCACTTAACTGTGCGAAGGTGCTGGTATATTTTTCAGGATAGGTGGTTTCCAGTACGAGCTGGCCAATATCATGCAGCAGGCCGGTGGAGTAAGCTTCTTCGACATCGCTGTAATCGCACATTTCAGCAATAGAGCCGGCAACATATGCGCAATACAGCGAATGTTGCCAGTGCTGTTTTAGAAAATCGGTGCGTTCCAGGCTGGTGCGAGAGAAAAACTGCTGCACGGTCGCGGTGACCGCGATGCTCTTGATGGTGTTGACGCCAAGGTGCTTAAGATAGCTTTCGATGGATGCGGCTGAATCTGATTGCGGAAGATGGCTGCTGTTGTATTCGTGGTCATGGTCTACCGATAAAACGCGTGCATATAATGCAGGGTCCTGTTTCAGGATCATTCCAAGTTCGGTGAACGATAAACTTTCATCGTGACAGATATCGAGCAGCTTGAGCAAAACATGGGGCAAACTGGGCAGTTTATCCACATCGACCTTTTGCAGAAATTGTTGTGCTTTTTTATTCATTTCTTTTATGACTGCTTGCAACTTCTGGTATCACGGGGATACTTCTGCTGTGAAATCGGGTGCCGGAGCCAGGTCTGGCAATGTTCGTATCTATCGCATATTCTGGTATTGATTATGCAATAATCATGCAAAAACTAAAATATACATAATAATCAATGATATAAATAAAAACTGGTTATTTATTGACTATAAACTGTAAAAAATAATTACACCAGTATGCTGCTGAAAAATTCTGTGAATGTTATCGGGTTCGGATAGTAATTGATAGCGATAACCGGCACTATTCAGTCTAATGGGTATATTGTAAATTTGAGTTAAAAGCTTGATTTAACATGTGATTGGCAGTCTAATGGTGAGGCAGGGGATAATTTTGATCAGGGATATGTTTATCTGATGTCGTGGGAATAAATTAATAAATTGAAATTTCAAAAGAGCAATAGTACCGTCCTGAATGCGGAAGACAAGTTTAGCCAGTCCCGTAAGCAAACGTCGACGCCCACAGATTTGACCCAGCTGGGTGATCTTGCCATCAGCCTGCTCAATGATAAAAACCTGGAAGTCAGCAAAGTGCGGCCGTTTTTCTGGTCACTGGTGGAAACCTACGTCGATCGTTTTCATCTCTATCCGTTTGATATAAACAAGGCTTTATTCAGTTACCTGGAGTTAGAGGATTATCCTGAAGAGACAGTGCTGCAGCTGGTGACGCAGCTGGAGTCGCAATTTGAAAAAGTGCATGGCCGGCAGCTGCGTAAATCCAAGTCGCTGTTCTCTCAGCCGGGAGCGCTGGACAAAGAGATAGAAGAGTTACGTGACAGTCTGAAATATGCGGCGATGGTGGCTGAAGGTACGGCCGAAGAAAAAGACTGACCACCGGGTTGATGATTCAACCGGCCCTTAGAGGCGCTGCTGTTACTCTCAGGCCGGTGGTCAGGTTTTTTTTGAGATCAGTTTGATGCTTTGCCGTCGCTGGCTGTTTTTATCGGTATACATTTTTTCGAGATGTTCAGCAGAAACGGCCCTGGAATAATAATGACCCTGCGCATAGTCACAGCCGTGCGCAGCCAGGAATATTTCGTGAGAACTGCATTCGACGCCTTCTGCAACCAGCTTCAGGTTGAGGCTTTTACCCATAGCAATAATGGCCTGGACTAACGAGGCATCTTCCATGTCGGTGCTGATATCGCTGACGAAGGAGCGGTCGATTTTCAGCTTGTTGACGGGCAGCTGTTTCAGATAACTTAATGAAGAATAGCCGGTACCGAAGTCGTCGATGGCCATTGAAATGCCCAGGTCACGCAGTTTCTGCAATGTGGATATCGCCTGCTCGGTTTTCTTGATAATGAAGTCTTCGGTTATCTCGAGCTCCAGCCAGTCGGTCTTGCAGCCGGTTTGTTGCAGGATGGACTCCACTTTTGTTACCAGATCGCCGTGATGGATCTGGTGACCAGCAATATTGACCGACACTTTTTCGACGGGCAGCCCCTTCTGTTTCCATTGTACGATCTGCTGACATGCTGTGGTCAGTACAAATTCACCGATCTGTTTAATCAGGCCGCAGCTTTCAGCGATGGACAGGAATTCTTTTGGCGACAGGATACCGAGGTGAGGGTGTTGCCAGCGAACCAGGGCCTCTGCGCCGATGACTTTTTTGCTCTGCAGTGAAATCTGTGGCTGGTAATAAACCAGAATCTGGTCAGCTGCGATGGCTCGTTTCAGGTCGGCTTCCAGCATTATCTGGTCATAGGCTGTGGCCGTCAGGTCACGGGTATAAAAGTGATACTTATGACGGCCATTCTCTTTTACGTGATACATGGCTGCGTCTGCGTTGCGCATCAGCTGTTCCGCATTTTTGCCATCATCAGGATAGACGCTGATACCGATACTGGCGGACGTGCTTAAATCACGATCGTCGATGGAGACGGGCTGGGAAGTGACTTTCATTAATTTTTTCAGCAGCGCGTCGAGATCACCAATATCATGGACCTGTTCGATGATAATGATGAACTCATCGCCGCCCAGACGGGCGACAGTGTCGCCTTCACGTACACAATGCAGCAGACGGTTGCTGATCGAGATGAGCAGCTGGTCACCGACATCGTGCCCCAGGCTATCGTTGATGTTTTTGAAACGGTCGAGGTCGATAAAGATCACAGCAACCTGCAGATGACTGCGTTTGGCCCTTTCGATAGCGTGGTTCAGACGTGCATCCAGCAGCAGTCGATTGGGCAGGTTGGTCAAAGCGTCGTGGTGGGCCATATGTTTGAGGTTAGACTCGATTCGGCGGCGCTCATTGATCTCATTGATCAGGGTCGTGTTGGTGTCACTGAGTTCTCTGGTGCGCTGCTCTACGGTTTCTTCGAGACGCTGCTGGTTATCGATCAGCTCATGTTGTGCTAATTCTTTTTCTATGATTTCGTCATGAAGCTTCGAGATCAGGTCTTCATTTTCGACATGCAGGGTAAAATTCTGTTTCAGTCGTTTGTGTATCAGGTGGCCGGCGGTGATGATAAAAGCGTAATACAGGATGGAGGCAACACTGATGAAGGAGGACTGCTGTGTTGTTATGCTCATGGAAAAGAACAGTATCGCCAGCGATATCGGCGTTACGTAGACGATAAATGCCGAAAAGATCACGGTCAGTACAGTAATTGAGCCCGCCATGACGGCAGCCAGTATGATGAAGACCATGCTGATTGTAATCGGGTCTGCATCTGCATCGATGAACATTACCAGCAACCCCCAGAGAGTGCCGGTGAGCAGTGATGTGATGACGTAGATATTTCGCCACGTGGCCTGCTTGAGCTTTTTAAAGTTTTTATTTTTATCGATAGAGTAGGCTTTTGCGATAACCATACGTGCGCTGGCGGTCAGCAGCATCGAGATAATCCAG
>Ga0102954_1000445_pt1 | contig 12550 bp, 25 predicted proteins | sample SalPonA_C_H2O_MG_FD_78511 | JGI IMG/M metagenome (GOLD analysis project Ga0102954, IMG submission 78511) | Water microbial communities from South San Francisco under conditions of wetland restoration - Salt Pond MetaG R2A_C_H2O_MG | ecosystem: Environmental > Aquatic > Non-marine Saline and... | reverse complement strand
TTCTTTCGCTTCATTAATCATATCGTCGAATGTGGGTACGACTTTTCGTTTTGGTGGGATTGCTCGATAGAACCCAACGTTGAATTCACTCAAATCATGTGATTTATTGCGTGAATGTTTTTTGTCGTCAGCGATGAATAACTTATAGTCTATATTACTTTGTTTAAGATATGTCATCATTTCGATTGCGTATTTTGTAACTCCGCAACCTTCAAGGCCTTTGCCTAAGAATAATCCAATCATTTTTCCTTCCTTCCTTTAGTTTGTTCGGTGTAATGATCCAAACATTATGTTTATATCTACACCCATGTTATTTAACGTATTTATGCTTTCATCAGTAACCTCGTTAAATCTATAATCATCTTTCATGTTAATAAGCTGATTAATGAGCCACGTTGGCAACGATGAAAAGAACTTCAAATCTGACGAAAGCGCTCCATCAAAATCCGAACTTCTCATAAATATATTTATGAAAATTTTATCTCTGATTAGAATTTGTACAGAACTAATGCAGTCATCATTCGTTGTAATCCATCGTCTTGTGTCAAAAATACTTACATTAGAGTATGATTTAATCTCAATTAATTTAGACATTAACCCATTTCTAATTCGCTCATAGTAATATTGCTCAATTTTATTTCGTTCGACGATTGTTTCATTAAGCATATTATTATAATAGTCGTTGCCATCTTTTAATGCTGCTGCTGGATTATCAAAAGATAACCCAAACATAGGCGAGCAAATTTCACGTTCGTCTTCGAATAGTTCGCTAGCATTATTAAAAAAATCGCCTATCATACTTTTAATGCCTCAAGCTGATCAAAGTGACGTTCATATACATGGATATTAGATACGGTCCAGATAAGATCGCCAACTTCTACGCCAAGATCATCAGCTAATTCCTTTTGAACATGTCGAGCCCAGGCGTAATCATTGTTGTATCCAAAAACTGAATCATTTGAGCGCATAATATAATGAGATATAAGTTTGCCATCGCGGATAAAGAATGAGTTAGCGAATGTGCACATGAAATCATTCATTCCGTTCTTTTCAAAATCAATATGCATAGATGGACGATTGTAGATCATTGTGGCACGTCGAGAATCTGGATTAGATTTCAATTCAGCTAGAACATTATCGTACTGTTGGCCATTATCGGATGAATAGATACACCATCCGTAGTTGCTATTAATCTTTCCTTCTTCTGACGCGATCTGTTTCCAAATCGTTGGAGTGGTTCCAGGGATGTCTTCTACATATAGCGACATAGACTTATACCAGTCAAGTTCACGCTCGATATATTCATAAGCTGGAGTACGAATGATGTGATCTTCATCTGCAATAAACGTTGCGCCTAGGATTTCAATAGTTTTAGAACCCGTGCGATCAATCGTAAATTCTTCGTTGTCGTACGCAATCTTGAATAGTTTGCGAATATCTTTTACTTTTAGATAGTCATTAATCATTTGTTTCTTCCTTCTTAAAACGGTCGTCCATATCTTGGTTTGTGCATTCTAATGTTTGCATCTTTAGGATCATAAGCTGTGTTAAAGCGTGATCAAGATGAGGTAATCCAGACTCTGGATCAAAGTCTTCACCTGACCAAAATGCATTAAGATGACGCTGTAAGGATGAATATGTTCGACCGAAACTAGTATTATTTATGTCTTTGCGCCAGTTGTTTTCACCATATTTTTCAGCACCAAAACCTAGCACTATAGCCATAGACTCTAATGCTTCTGGTGGAATAAGGTGCATTTTTGGTTTACCTTTATCGTATTTCATATCTATCCTTTACTTCTTAATAAAAAAGGCAATCTGTTCACCAGATTACCTTTGAATTATATCACACTAGAAGTTAATGTAAACAACTTTTTTCACATTTAGTTAATATTTTTATCAACCAATTTTCCGTTAGGACCCATTGACTTATGGGCAACCAATGTAGATAAGCCACTTCCCTTTTTAATGTATAATAATACAGCTGTGCCGCGGTCATCATCCTTAGTAGTGCGTAGAGTCACGTCATACCCATCCCCCAAATACATTTTGATATCTGGAACTAAGGCACGTTCAATTGCTGCTTTCTGTGCTGGTTTAAGAGGTTGGAAATATTCTTTTTCGAACTTTCCAACACTCTCTTCTAGAAATTCTTTAAATGTCATTATACGCCGCGTGTCCAAGAACCTGGAGAATAACCGAATAGTTTTTCAATTCTGGCAAACTCTTTATCCATAGCTTTAAAAACAGCTGAATCTTCGGCATCATCAGATTCAAAAGCGGCTTGCGCTGCGCCATCAAAGCATCCTGAGCTTTTTCTTTATTCTCTTTAGCAGATGCTTCACTAAGATCTTCAGATTCCATTAAACCTTCGATATAATCAGCAGCAGCTTTTTTAGCAAGAGCAGCAGTTTTAAATCCTTGTTCGTATTCTTCACCGTTAGGATCTTGAATCCGCCAAGCACCATCTACATAAGCTACAGTGAAATCAAGATCTCCCTTAGCGACGTATGCTTTGCCCTCATATTCTGCACCGAGAACGTAAGGACCTTTATATGTTGCCCATGAAACTTTCTCGTTTAAATAATCTTTAAAACCCATAATTTTTAATCCATTTTAAATTTGTACAGTTTACTGTCAATGACTTCTTGAAGATCAGTAACACCATCAACAATACTAGCCATAGCTGGGTCTGTATTAATAGCCGATGTTACGAGATTACGATATTCTTCGATGCGAGCGATAATCATACCTTCGTCATAGTATGCTACGATTGGCTCAGAGACGGTTTCAATAGTACCGCCTTGAGCAATAAATTTCTCAGCAAGTTCATCGACTTCACTCTGAAGTTCTTCATATAGTTCACCGAGAGCAGTGTGCTTTTGACCTGATTTGCAAAGCAAATGCCAAACATGTACTTGAGCAATAAACTGTAGAGTATATGTAATAATGTAGCCAATGCCAGAATCATTAATACCGTCTACAGCTTCATTAAGAATTTTCTCGTTTAGGATGTCTCTGAATTTCATAATTGAATCCTTAGTCTTTAAAGACGCCATGAGTCTTATACCAAGTACCTTTCATGTTACCTTGCTTATCAAAGGCAGTTAGGTACATATCTGAGTTATTATCACCGTCGGGAGTAGTGCTTGGAGACTTAACAACTAGTCCCATACCCTTTGCGGCTTTAATCCACTGATCTTTAGACTTGATACTCTGTGAAGGTTTTGATCCTAGAATCTTCTCAGGTGTGTGAGTTGCTGCTTCATCAAGTTCATCAGACTCGTCTAGGTCACGGAAAGCTAGAACTTCAATGTTGCCTTCGTTCTTATCGTACCACTTCTCGTATTGATCTTCAGTTTTGAACTTCTTAACTAGAACTTTTTGGCTGAACCCTTTCATGTACTGTACTTCAAAGCCTTTACTTTCTTCAAGTTCAGTTTCTTCAGCGAGAGTCCAAACTACATCAGCAATTTTCTTTAGTGCAGATTTAAAAGTTGGGCCGCCGTATTTCTTACTTGCGTATCCGAAACCTTTCTTGACGGCATCCTTTGCGTCTTTAGGATTAACGCCAGTTTTAACTAGGTAATCTTCAACATCTTGTGGAGTTACTTCTTTTTGAGCTTCATCAAGAGATTCGTTCATGCCGATTGTGTAACCAACTTCGTCGAACCAAATGGCATGAATTGTTTTGATGTGTTTTTCCATTTGTTTGAATTCTGAAGTAACATCATCAGCGTTGGCAGAAATATTTTTGCAAAGCATGCTTGTTGGTTTTAGGTTGTTAAGCAAATGTAGAATTGATTCTTCAACTTTACGGAAAGCCAAGTTCTTTACGTAACCTTCTTCAAGTTCAACTTCTTCTTTAAGACCTGTTAGTTTAAATGCTAAAGATTTGCCCATGGCTGGATCGTTCTTCTTAATGATTTCCATTACTTTATCGCGAGGACCTTTGTCCATATATTTAAGCATTTTAACAGCATCTTTAATAACGCCAGGGTTGCCGGTTGCAGCAAAATTATCAAGCTTACCAGCAATTGAAATAATCTCACGTGTTTCTCGACCATCAGTTGTTCTAGCATATGCATGTAACTCGTCTGAACACTTGGACTTGGTATTTTTGCCTTCTAAAATGTCTCTAAATTTCATTGTTTTTATCCTATTAATTTTATTGTAAATCAAGTTTATATTATTTATATTTATCCGCCAAATTCATGACCAGCAACTCTTTTCATTTGCTTTGTGAATTCTTCAAAATCGGGTTTTTCTTTATAAAGTTTGATGGTTAAGTTATCTTTATCTTTACCCTTTATACGCCATTTGAAGCCTTTTTCTAAGTGTTCAGGTTTTGTAGTCTTTACAACACGGCGTTTATAACCGTCTTCCCAAGTTTCAGAACCTTCATCCAAGGACTCATTTTTGCCAGTGTGCTGATCCCACAAATCTTTATCTGTAGTCGTACGGGTTTTTCCACCTGTTGCGAATGAATTGACGCGGGCTAGACCCCATTGTGCTGGTGTAGTACCGGGTCTATGACCTGTTCTCCAAGCTGCTACTCCTCGATCAAAAACTTGTTTAAGGATAGAGTATGAAATACCTGTTTGTTCTGCCTTTTTCTGTAAGGCTGCTTTAGGGTTTGATTCAATCAAAGATTCTTCGCCATAAATTTCTTTGAACTTTTTGGTATGTTTAGAGGGTTTAGTTTTTGCTCTGGCATCGCCAGGAGCTGGCTTATAAGCTTTAGTATCGTCATCATCCATATCAGCTTGTTTTTTAAACTGAGCTTTACGCTTAGCCGATGTGCTTTTAGCCAACCCCGTATGATATTTTGAATTTTCTTCTAGAAATTGTTTAAAATTAATCATGCGACACCTATGTATTTTTATTTTATTTATACAATAGAGTCGATAAGTCCTAATTCAATTGCTTCATCTACATCCATGTAGTAATCACGTTGAGTTTTCGCTTTAAGATCGTCAACAGTAGATTTTCCTTTAGTATAACTAGCAATGTCAATAAGCAAACGATCTTGCAGAAATTTAGTTTCTTCGTAATCAACTTCCATGTCGTGGAATGTTCCCATTGTTCCAGAAGAAACCGAATGAATCATGATTCTACAATTTTTTGTCGCCTTGCGCACGCCAGTTCCAGCAGACAATAGATAAGCGCCCATAGATGCACACATTCCAACGCCAATAGTGTTAACCTTACAAGGGATGTGATCGATAACATCTTTAATAGCTAAACCATCATACACAGATCCACCCGGTGAATTAATGTAAAAATCAATTTCTTTATCAGGGTCATCTGCAGCTAACCAGAGTAATTGCATGATTGCAAAGTTTGCTGTGTCGCTATTTACGTCTGAACCAAAATAGATATTGCGTTCTTGTAATAGTTTTGTTGGTAAGTCGAATGCTTTTGATGAGCGGCCCGTTGTTTCAATAATACTTGGAAAATACATTAATATTCCTTCTGTTTATGTTTTTCTTTTCGAGAGAATTTTTTCTTATCATGCACAACTCGAGTGCAGAGATTAATTTCTCTGCGAAAAGCTGCCAAGATGTTAGTATCTCTTACCTTGATTCTTTCTTGTTTTTTCATAGGACCTCCCCAAATCCATGATAGTATTATAACACGTCGTTATTTAAATACGAGCCAGTGTTTCATTTAGTTTAGTTATATTAGCTCTAGTATATTTCTGATAATGTTTTTTCAGGTGTTCAGGAAACGGAATTTCTTTAACTGGAACAGCGTGAGCATAAGCTATTTCTTCTGCTATTTCTTTAAACGATTTAATATGTCCTGATCCAATATTCCAGATTCCAGATTCTTTTGACTGAAGCATTCTCCAATGTGTATCAACCACGTAATCAACATGAACGAAATCTCTAAAACATTCGTCTGATCCTTCAAAGATTTTTATCTCTTTTTGATTAATTGCCTGTCTAGTGAACTGATGATACGGACTGGCCATCGAACCTTTATGATCTTCATAAGGGCCAAAAACGTTAAAATACCTAAATCCCTGTACAACAATATCATCTGACGGGTTTTCTTTTACATACTCTTCAAACATGTATTTTGATCGAGCGTAATGCGATTGTGGATTAGGCTCATCAGTTTCTAAAAATGTCGTATTTTCATTGCCATATACACCAGCAGAGCTACTGTATTGCATGTTTACGCCGTATTCTTTACACGTGTCATACAACCACTTTGAAAACTCAAAATTGTATTTGTTAACTTCGGTCAATGATGCAGTTGTAGATGAAATAGCACCTAAATGAATTACCCAATCCAACCCTTTAATCTGAGGAAGTTGTTCATCCTTTTCATAATGATAGACATTATGCCTCGTAAATCTAAAATCTTCGCAAAGATTTTGCCCAATAAATCCTCTATTTCCTGTAACTAAAATTTTCATTCGTTCTCCTCAAATATCCATTGTGCCTTATCGTCTACCCAAACATCGTATTTGGGTTTGAACATTCTTAATTCGTGGTATTTTACTCCCCACTCATTTAGTTGTTTAGTCGTCAATTCAGTCCAATCAATTCCTGAGTTTCCGCCTCGAGCGGTCCAATAAATTATTTCATGTCCTTCGTCGTACAGCTTATTTATTTTTTCGATGCGCTTTGTATAAGGTGTACTATTTGGATAATCAGAGTTTTTGTTATCACAAATAGTATGGTCTATGTCAACGATGTAAATCATTGCTGTGAATCTCCCGGCATAACACGATAATTATCTTCTACCGAGTCAGGTGTCGATACTTCAATGATAGTTCCTTTTTCAATACATACAAGGCGATGAGGTAATAATGGCGGATTGTGCCATACGTCACCCTCTGACAAATTTTCAACATGCATGCTTGCATTAGTTGTATCTATCCAATAAACATCAAATTTTCCACTAAGAACATACCATGTTTCGTCCTTTTCTCTATGAAAATGCATGCTAAATTTTGCACCTTCATTAAAGTTCATCATTTTTCCACAATATTTTTCGTTAGTGCACCAGATATTTTCTGATCCCCAACCTTTTTCAACGAAGCCTCTTAGACGGGTCATTATAATTCCTCTAATTTTGGTGCGTAAACACCCATTTTTTGAACTGTTTTTGATGCAGCTTTAATTGCGAAAGGAATTGCACGATCAATGTTCCCTTCTTTTAAATAACCAAACGTTAATGCCGATAGAAATGTATCGCCAGCGCCGCATACATCAACAACATCGGTTTTTGGAACGTGATACTTTTTGTTATTATATTGTACAGAATCCCCACCCATTGTAACAATCATATTATCATTGTATGACGAGGCAGTTTCATATTCCAACTGGTTTATTTTAACAAAACTTCCGTTAAAATGTTGAAGATCGGTTTTCTTAGTATCAATAAAAATAGGAATGTCCAGTGCTCTACAAATAACGATTATTTCACATATATTATCATATGTCAATAATCCTTTATTGTAATCTGATAAAACGACTGCATCCATATTGTCATACTGCAACCAATCTGTATCAATTGGTTTAGACATTTCGTCGTCATCAATTCTTAACATGTGTTGGTTGGATCTTTTATCAATAATGCGTGTTTTCTTACTCAATTCACCTGTAAGAAAATTAACATTGCACCCCAATGCTTCAAGGTTTTCTTTGACGTTTGCGGCCATCCCTGGTTTAGTAAATTCATGGATAATTTTACATACAGGTACTGGTGCTTCGGGTGATATACGATCAACAGTCGTATACGTGTACGTATCTAAACAGCTATCACCGATTAATAATACGTTGTATTGTTTTTGTTGTGCTGAATCCATCTATTCTCTCAAACCATTTAGTATTTTTACAATATTCATGGCCAATGTAAGCGACACCTTTATAATCACTACCCTTAACCATGACATCGGGTTCATATTCTCTAAATATATTTATCAGTTCTTCATCACTGTCAAACAATAAGACGTTATCAACGGCTTTTAGATTTTCGAGTAAAAACTTTCGTTGTTCTTGATTATGAATTGGTCGGTCTTCACCTTTTAATTCTTTGACACGTCTATCGGTGTCAATACAAACTAAAAGATGATCGCCTTGCTTTTTAGCATAATTGAGTAACTCTATATGAGCGCTATGAATTATGTCAAATGTGCCATTAACGACAACTTTACTCATTAGTGGGAGCGACATCTGCGGGTTCATAATATTCTCTGTACGCGTTAATGATATTTCGTTGAGCCATAATAAAAGCTCTGAGTTCAGCAAGATTTAACGAAAGATTTTTGTAACCGTCGTCAGTTAAGCCATACAGAACGACGTCGTATTTCTTTTCTTCAAGTTCTTTTAGAATTTCTTCTTTATTTTCAGGTGTAATGATAAACCATTCAATTTTTCTAGAAGAAACTGGCCTGGGATCATCCAGATTTAGAGGCGTTTTTTCAACAGCTGTACTTTTTATCTCAATTTCTGTAACGTCAGGTGCACTAAACGGATTAAGGGATGCACAGCCTGTTGCTAGAAACGTGCTACTTAGAACTGTTAATGCTATTAATGAGTTCTTGACATTCACTATTAGTTTCTCCTTCTTTTAATTCGGCACCCGTAGCAATTTCAAAACAACGATTTACTGCGTCAGTTGCTTTATTGATTGCCTTTTCGACTGCAAGAGGTTTTGCTCTAGCAATTTCGCCAAAATCTCTAGACTCTCCATTGGCAGATTGATCAAATTTAGTATTTAAGTCGCTTACATCTTTTTGTAATTTAACGTTCTGAGCAGCAAGATCTTTATTAATAATTTGTATTTTTTCGAACTCTTCTTTTTGCTGTTGGATAACAGCTTGTTGCTCTTGAACAGCATCTTGCAGTTTAGCAGAATTGGCTTCCGAAGTCGCCAACGCTGCTTTAAGATCAGTTACATAATAGATGCCGCCAGCTAATATCATAATAATTGCAAGAATTACAACCAATTTAATAGCTGAAAACAAACCCATATTTACGCTCCAGTTTCTTCCGGAGCAGGAACTTCTACAAACTTATCCATTTCTTTTGCCAATTCATCAATAAGTTTTGCTTTAGCCAGTTGATGAATAGAGATTTTAAGCGTGTATTGTTTCATTTCTTGCTCAATTAAGCTAACATCCTGCAATAACGCAATACCTGTTTGTGTTAGTGAGTCTGCTGCGTAGTATTTATCGCCAATTTTAATTGGACCGTTTTTAACTTCTTCTGTCATTTTCATTCCTTTTCTTAATTGTGTTTCATTATATCTAATTTATACTTAAATAAATTCTTCTGGATTAGATTCTTTTAATTGTTTTAGTAAAAGTTTTAAACAAGTTTTGAATTCTTCTCCGGACATTACTACTTCATCTCCAATAACAATGTTGTGGTTATCTTGAATGTGTAAATCACCCCAACGAGTTTCATCAAAAGTATCTGATGCAGTTATTGTTATGAATGTGTCATTGTCTACCGTATATTCGGGAAGATCAAAATCTATATACTGATCTCTATCATCTGACATTATTCTTTCTCCGCCGCTCTAACGACACGTTTAAATAATTCTTTATTATTCAATTCAGTGTCAATTTCAGCTAGTTTTTTGTATTTGTTAGGTTTATCTTTACGATAACCCTTTAAGAAACCAATTAAGATTTCAGGACGTAGAGCATAAAGATAACATAAAAATGGAAGAATATCTTTCTTACTCATATACTTTTCTGCTAAAGAATGTGCAAGTTCAGATTGTTGTATTGCTTCTGTTGCTTCAATTCTTTCAGCAATTATAAGAGCTAATTCATCGATATTTTCTACATCGTCTTTGTTGTCAGCGACGATTTTTTCAATATCTTCAATTTTAACTACGTCTACATAATTTGTAAAAAATGTGTAGAATTGTGAACCGACTTCTGAACCGACCTTACCTTTAATAATTTGAAATAGAATTTCATTTGGTATATCATTAGCATTGTCTATGAAATCAGAAAGCTTAGCCCATGAACGTGGCGTACATCCAATACCTTCTGCAGGTGTGTAATGAAGTCGCGAAGGATATTCAGCAATAAAGTCACGAACGATTTGGTTCTTCTGAGAATCTTTAGCCCATTTCAACCATGTCTGCGCATCAACTTCTGCATCTACAAATAGAAAACGATCTAGCAGAGCTGGATCTAATTCTTCTACTTGATACTCATCTGCTGGGTTGATCGCAGCAACTATCATTGTTTTACGGCCGTTAACTATAGGAAGAACGTGCTCATGGATTTGACCATCAAGAACTAACTGCATACCACATTGACGGACGTCAAGTGGAGCACGATTCAACTCGTCTAAGAACAACAAACTATGCTGTCCATTTTGAGCAGATTCGTGAATGCGTTGTAGCCACGATGGAATTGCCCATGTTGTCACTTTTGAATTTCCATTCTCGACTATGTGAGGGATACCAATCAAATCACCAACTTCGTTATTAGATAGACGAAGATCAACGAAATTCATATTTTGTTCTTCAGCGAACTGGCGAACAATTTCAGATTTGCCAATGCCGTGTTGACCCTGTATAAGTACAGTGTCGTTAGCAAGGTATGCCGCATGAATCACCTTTTTAACGTCGTTGATCTTCATATCTAATTCCTTCGTTTTTGATTTAACTATGCTATTATACAATAGTTACGTTTAAAAGTAAATAGAAATACGATTATTCTTCAATAAATTCAATTACTTTATTTTTAGGCATTGCGCCTGAAACTTGACGTAGAATCTTACCATTTTCGAATAGGAACATTGTGGGTACACCACGAACACCATATTTTACGGTGAGATCTGGTTCCTGATCAGCATCGACGCTATAGACTGTATAACCATCGTTTGCAACTTCTGTAAGAACTGGTTCAAGCATTTTGCACGGTCCGCACCAATCTGCACCAAATTTTACAAGGATTCGACCTTCTTGCTCCAAGAACTCTTCTTTAAAAGCTTCCATTATAACTCCTTAGTTTCTTCTCATTTTTGATATGTCTTCAGCTTCTTGCTGACTAATAACTGGAACCGCGTTAGATTTATGCATTGTCGCAATACCTTTAACGAGAGTTCCAGTATACTTTCTGGGTTCTGACTTTCCTGTATTAATCACACCCGTTGTTTTTACGCTTGGGTAATATTTTGTGTCTCTTACGAACGCTTCTGGCATATTGTATTCACGAAATTCCTTCGACTTTTTAGATTTAGACAGTTTCGAAGAACCATACAGTTTTTCTAGTTGTCTCATTTCCTTTTGTCTCTGTTGTTCCTTTTGACGTAATGCTTTTTTGCGTGCAGAAGTAGACATATTATATACCCCTTTAATTAAAGATTTTTAGACGAGAACGTTTCTTTAACATCTACTTCTTTAATGTAATATGATTTACCATTATCAGAACTCCACTTGATGTAGTTAATATGTGCAGTAGCTTGCTCTTCAGAAGAATAAGCAGAAAGCACGATACCAGAATGATGTGGTTCAACTTCCATTACAATATAGATTTTCATTTTTTAAATCCATCCTTTATTTTGCCAATAGTGGCGATCACTACCGGAAAGAACATTAGGTACATAATGACCAAATAAGAACTTGCCGACCCATAATTTATGCGCTCAAATATCATTGTTACTAATATGATACTGAACGCCATGATAAACGAATAATCGATTAAAGTTGGTTTTGCATTATTCATAGAACTATTATACCCAGTTGTTTTTTAAAAGTAAACACTTTTTTTATTTTTATGCAAAAAAATTGTAATCATGATTCGAAACGAGAGTTGCGCTTCACGTAATCTTCTTTAAACTCTTTAGCTGCATCTTCAAATTCAAAACTAAACGTATGACTGTCGTCTGGTCTCGTGTATTTATCGAATGACCATTCCCAACGCTCCAAACGTTTTCTGCACCAATCTTTGCCCCATACGTCGCTATCAGTGTCTACTTGAACATTGTAAGAATTAGAGACCCAATTGCGTTTGTAGTCACTAATTTGTTGTGGTGTCGCTTTTGATAAGTCCATCACGCAATCCTGTATAATTGTTTAAGTGTGTAATCTTCTCTATTATAACCCATTTCACTAATGATTTGAAATGCTTCTTCGACCGCACCGTCATCAGTTTCAGAGTCAATACGATATTCAGTTACTTCTTTATCTTTAGATTCTAGTGTTACGATGTAGTATTTCATAAGTTACTCATAAAATGTCGTTATTAAGAAATCTGCGAGCGCTTCAGATGTGTCAAGTTTAAATGGCTTCATATCTATCAATACGTTTAAATCATCTTCATCATAAATTGATGGATTTGTTTGTCGCTCAAGAAACCATTCTATCCAATCTTTAACATCGCTACGATCATCGTCATCGAACATTGAGCAAGCGATTTTAATCAAGCTTTTCTCAAAATCTAAATGATGTTTAGATTCACCATTGAAGTCAACGAATAAAGCTTTACTATGTTTAACAAATGCAACGTGCTTATTGTTTAACTCGACTAATTCATCAATGATTGTTTTTAACACCTTCTTCT
>Ga0102954_1000443_pt1 | contig 12557 bp, 7 predicted proteins | sample SalPonA_C_H2O_MG_FD_78511 | JGI IMG/M metagenome (GOLD analysis project Ga0102954, IMG submission 78511) | Water microbial communities from South San Francisco under conditions of wetland restoration - Salt Pond MetaG R2A_C_H2O_MG | ecosystem: Environmental > Aquatic > Non-marine Saline and... | reverse complement strand
GCTCTATCGCAAAGCACTGACATTCTCAGCCGTATGCGCGAGCTTACTCTGCAGGGCGCCAATGGCACCTATACCGATAGCGATCGTGCGTCCCTCGACAAAGAGTATGAACAACTCGCACTTGAGCTAGAGCGCATCCAGACGACCACCAGTTTCAACGGCAACACTGTCTTCAGTGGCAAGTCAGTGAGTCTGCAAGTAGGCGCGGAGGCGAATGAGAGAATCGACTTCAGCCTAGATACCCCGGACATGGCAAAGTTGGCGGGGGGTAGCGAGCTCAGCACCGCCGACCGATTAAACGCCATTGACAACACCCTTGACCAACTGAGTCAAAACCGAGCTGACATCGGCGCAGCGAATAGCCGGTTAGAGTCAGCAACTGCTAGTCTCAGTAACACCAACCTGCGTGCGCAAGAGACCAAATCGGGGATTATGGATACCGATTTCGGAGTGGCCTCTGCAGAAAAAGCGCGTTTGGACATACAACGACAGGTAACAATTGCGCTTTTGAGCCAAGCCAATGCGAATAAAAGCGATGTACTGCGATTCCTCAGCACCTAGCAGAGGAGCTTACTCTGGATCAATCTCAGCCCAGGCTGTAGAAACCTCGGCTAGAAGAGTATTGACCTCTTCTAGCATCTGACCGCTGTTAGTTCGATTTGCCTCGAAAAGTTTAGCGATCAGCACATCGTATAACTGATCGAGCGATTGCGATACTTCAGCGCTTTTAGAGTGATCCAACATACTCTTAAGGTTAACTATGATGTCTGAGGCTTTATTAATCTGAGCGGTTCGACCCTCGATATCATTTCTTTCAACAGAACCCTTAGCCCTTGCTATCGCCTCATGAGCGCCCGCATAAAGCATTGATATCAGCTGGTGAGGTGAAGCCGCACTGACAGCCGCTTGGAGGTTGACGCTTTTATACTGTTTCATCGCATCGTTGCGCATTGGAATACCTGTCGCTTGAATTATTTCTTAGAAGCCGTAAATGGAAGCCTATCGATCAGTCCGTCTAATGAACTACTAGTTGAGTTTAGAGCGCTGATTATTTGCTCCATAGCCAAAAACTGAGCGCTTATTCTAGCCTCATAGATATCCATTCGACGATCCAGTTCTTTCCTGTCTTCGGTGATATTCTCGAGTTGATCAGAAATTGAGGTTTCACGATTGGCTATGACACCATCTTTTGAAAGAAAACGTTCAATCAAAAGCTGCATCTCACCAGCGAAACCCCTAGAAAAATTGAAACCGGAAGCGCCTGCCATAGTAGCACCAGCCGAGATGGTAAAACTCAAACCATATAAGCTGGAATCTAGTGCTGGCAACAATACGTTACCAGAACCAAATGCTTCGCTTCCGTCAATCAAACCAACAACGTCAACACCATCTGTACTTGTTAGCGCCAAATCGATACCAAGCTCTCCAATATCTAAACCGATCTCGGTAAATTTTACCGTTGAAGAAGAACCATACTCTCGAGAGCTAAATGTGAAAGCATTGGTATCGGGATCATAGCTAATATCAATAGCGGTACCTGCAGCGGATAAGTTCTCATCTCCATTGATAAGGGACATCAACTCTAAACGAATACTCTCTACATCATCATAGCTGTCACTGAGTGTTATAGTGTTTGACTCGACTCCATTAACCTCAATCTTGAACGAGTAATCACCTAGAGCAGCGTTAAATGCAGAACTAAGCGTGTCATCTGCCGCAACGAATTGCGCAAAATTCAATGCATTTCCAGCGACAGAGCCCTTAGAGGGGTCCGTACTCACCTCAATAGCATAACTACCCGGAGTTGCTCGAGTAGCATAGGTGCCCTGCTGACCCGTTACGAATGGGTTAGCGCTGTCTAACTTGGGAGAGAACAGAGCCTCTAGTAACGCGAACTGTTCATTAAATCCTCTATCAAAATCAGACTCATCGATTGACAAAGTCCCGTCGAGCTCGGTTCTGATACCAATATTAGTGAGAGCATTGAAACCCGAGTCCACTCCCGGAACAGTCTGACTGATCAGGCTACGCAATTGATTGAACAGCGCCCTAGCAGACCCATCGTTATAGAGCCCACCGGGCACCTGTGTGTTCGTCTCTTCATCGGTGGTGAAACCAACAAGATTATCTATCGTTGTGTATAGTTCGTTGTACCCGGCCACAAAGTCGCGAACCGCTTGCTTTGCGACGCTGGTATCCTCTTCAACTACGAACGTAAACTGCTCGTCCGGAGCCTTCTTGTTTATTGAAAAATTAAACCCGGGAATTACATCATCTATCTCGTTTGAATCCCGAGTCACCTGCAATCCATTGACGTATATGAGTGCATCTACACCTTTCTGGGTTTGGTTTGCTTGTGAAAAATTCGTAGCGTTAAACTCAAACCCAACAAGAGAAACGTCATCTGCGCTGACTTTCAGCGCATTATTCGCACCCGACTGGGCGTTCAACTGTAGCTGTGCTTGCCCATCAATTGTGAGAATACTGGCTCTTACCCCGCCATCAGCCAAATTGATTTTGTTAGCGAGTGTCTGCAAGGTATCACTGGTGGAGACTTCGATGGTTAGCGCTGCTTTATCAGCGTTTAGCTCAAGGGACTGAGGATCACCAAGGCCATCGTACGTCCATGCCCCAAACTGTATCGTGATATTACCGGAGATATTCATGGCGGCATTTTTGTCCGCTACCGGATCAAAAGTAATTGAGTGCGCCTGAGCGACCTCCTCTACTTCGATCTGGTAACTGCCAGGCTGCGCGCCAGGATCAATGGAATTTGGGGTAATGACATTCGTATCAGGAAAAGCAACCGAACGGGAGTTGAAGGTATCATTGTCAGCTAGAGTACTTAGCAGTCCCTTAAAGGTCGATAGAGAGCTCTTCAACGTCCCGTAAGCTGAGATCTGTGCTTCAAGTTTCTCTTGCTTCGAATCTAAGCGAGTATCTGTCGCTTGCCTTTCAGCAGCAACCAAACCTGTTACAAGCGCAGTGGTATCGATACCTGAGCCACCACCTAAACTTCTAATAACGTCAACCATATATCACCCAGAATGCCTCACTTGCTATCTTAGTTCTGAATCGGCCGAAGTGCCTGTTTCTTTAATAAAATGAGGCATAGGGGACGAAAGAATGGTTAGACCTGATGTTTTGACCTGTCCAACCTCAACATACGTGGATTACACTCAGATGTTGGGATAACAAAACCTGTGGCAGAGCCACATTGAGGTGGCAAGCATAAGAGAGTCTAACGTTAATCCAGATACGCGGGAGCCACAAATAGCACATAATTAGTCGCCATCGATAGCTTTCGATGACTAAGTCATGTAAGTAGGTATGGATGTACATAATGATCATATCACTGCAGCGGTCGCTCACCCTGGACGCAATGAACTAGAGTACCGTGGTGAGATAGCAAGCTCGACTAAGAGCATAAAACGTTTGATCGAACGATTGAGTATGACACTAAGACTCATATACCGGTTAGAACAGAAACTTCGCAAATTCTCGAACAAGACAAAGGCAAACAGCAATAACATCAAGCGCCACTGATTACTCCACCAGTGCTTGGAGTATGTTCTTTTGACAAACAGGTCTAACTGCTGCACTTTGATCAAATTCTCCATCTCGCCGCGGGCGCAATAGACGTCGTAGTACAGAGAATGGTCGTTTCCGCGTAGTCGTGGACAACCTATTCAAAATCAACATATCGTTCATGTTGATTACAACAGAAAGCTTACAGTAGCGGATTGACCCAATTACTTAGCAAACTCCCCCCAGCAGTCTACCCAAGTTATATCGGTACTCGTTAAAACATATCCGAAATCGTCGGCAAAAACATATACAAAAGTAGGTGTTGCCCCAAAAACACGCAGCGGTTTGTACCCAAGTTTGTGTAATAGACCACTGCACTCTTTGAATGAGATGTAGTCTTGGTGTTCGATGACTAGTACCGGTCGAGAGTTTTGGATGGTATCCAAACCGCCAAGTAAAACATTTTTTTCAAACCCTTCAACATCGATTTTTATAAGATCAGCGCTGTAGCTAGACGGAACAGCATCGTCCAAACGCATCACTTGTAAGTATAAAGTCGATTTAGCATTCCGATCAAAACGACCAACACCAGAATTTGATGATTCACCCGCTATAAATGGAATCTTTTCATTCTTATCGCCGAGGCCGAAGTTGTAGAGATCATATTTAATCTCATTAAGTTTAAGATTTTTCTCCGCGATTTTTGCTAATGTAGGATCAGGTTCAAAGCAAATAACATGATAGTCACTGTGCCCGGAAAAACCTAATGCGTGGTTACCGATATTAGTCCCAACATCAATAACACGCGACGGCGAGAAAAACCTACGAACGAAGGAAATAAGATCGCTTTCGTAATACATTTTACTAGCGGAGATTATACGACCGATATGATCGTCAAGAACATGTATGATCTTTCCATTGAACAACTTAACTACATCCGAACTAGTCGAGCCTTGAATCGCCCTTTCAATGGACGATCTTAATACATCAGGAATACCAAAAGCCTCTATGAGATTAGCAATTTGTCGATCGTTTTCGCCCTTTGAATTAATTGCCCATAGTGAGTCTTCCGGGGCAGGATTAATATCAATAAAGTCTCTATCACCAATCAGAGAGGCCTTTGAACCTTTCAACAAAGCCATAAAATAAAGCCATACGTCATCGGCAGTAGGACAAATCCGAAATGCTAAATCCATGTCCAGCACTCTAGGATCAAAACAGCCCGGAGGATAAAGAACACCTGCGCCACTAGTTGGGAAAACAAAAGCCGAATTAGCTTCGTACCCTCCCTTTGCCGGTGTTTTCTCCAGCCACGTTTTATACGGCATTATCTCTCCATTTTGGTTAACTTGAAGCAAATGAGCACGTTGGGCTACGATACCTCCATTTATTCTATGGTATTCAACTAACTCCTCAGCGACTGTGGGCTTATACAAAATGTCATCATCAAATGTAATTATAATTGCATCGGGATACAGCTCAATAGCCGGAATTATTTTCTTGTAGCTTTTCCAATCTTCCTCAAGTAAAAATATGAAAATCCCTTGCCGCTCTAGCTCAGTTACAGATACCGGAAGCTCCTCAAAGTCCTTTTTATATATCCAAAGTATTATTCTGTCTGGTGAGATCGTTTGATTGAGAAGACTTATTAGTACGTATCGCAAAACACCAAATCGCTTAGGATACGAGGTCAAGCTAAAAATCAGCTCTTTTTCAAGATTATGACCCTTAAAAATCTTTGGCTTAATGGCGTCTAGCAAAAAATCAACATTCATACAATAAAAACCTCGAACAAAAATAGACTTAAAAACTAAATGAATTTCACTATTAAATCTTAATAAAAATATCGGAAAGCTCTATAAAATACTTAAAATCCAATAGAAACCATGCATTAAAACATATATTCCTAAATTATTTTTATGCTCGAATACCAGATTCTAAATCCCAACTAATCGCTGTTGGTGGAATTCCACTTCGATTTTTGTCAACAACCAACTTCAGCGCTTCTGCTAGATACTTAGAAAAGGATGTGGCATCACATACAGCCGAATTTTCAAGAATTCGCCGAAGATGGCTACGAATAGTAGCTAGACTCTCTAAGTCACTTGAAAGTGAAACGGCAAGATCAACATAATGACTTGCGCTCTCCGCTATCAGTTCCGGCATTCCAGCGTGAGCGAGGTGACTTGCAGAGTGACGCCCAGCAAAAGTCGGACCTGGGAGAGTGATAACTGGAACTCCCATCGCTAGTGACTCAACAGTTGTTAGTCCACCGGAGTATGGCCATGTATCTAGGGCTATATCTATTCTGTTGTAGGTATTAAGGTGTGCTTGATGTGGTGATGACCCTTCTAATATCAATCGCTTCGGATCAATACCTTTAGCGTAAAATTTTTCCTTGATATTTGTACATAAATACTGGCTTTCAAACTGAAAACTTTTCAATAGAATTCTGGAATCTGGCACCTTATTTAAAATTTTAATCCACCTTTCTATGTGCTGATCGTTGATCTTTGAAGCATTATTTAGACAACCATATGTGACATAACCGTTCTTCAGAGCAGGCAAACCCGCAACTTCCGGTATATAAGGCGGAAGCCTGTAGCAAATATAGTCGGTTGGCATTCGTATCAGTTTTTCAGAATATTCGTCATCAACCCCCGGCGGGGTCTCGACACGATCGCTGAGTAAATAGTCAACCGTCCTAATTTTCGTACTATTTATCAACCCGCCTACCCATTTGATTATAACAGGGACAGGCTTCCTTGAGATTAATGACATTCTCGACCCAGCGTGAAACCCCGATAGTTCAAATAGAACATCCAAATCATCCTTCTGCAACTTGGTATATAATTGATCATCATCCAAATTCGCGACTACACTATATTCTTTTGCGATAGACCTTAAGTTTTCAGTAATATAGTCTTCTTGAAGGCTAGTTGAATAAAAAAACAGATCAAATTGATTTTTGTCAAGTTCGCTCAACGCTGGCAATATCATTTGACCAACTGGATTATTACGAAAACCATTTGATAAAAACCCTACTTTAATCCTGGCGCTTTCAGTCCCGACATTTAGTTTAAACTCTGGAATTTTTGAATATGGGAAAAGCTTTGAATATTCCGTCAATATTGGATGGATGTCTTCATTTTTGAAACGCGGATGATAGTGCATCGTAGTAATAAAATTAAATACCGCCGTATCACTATTTGGATTATAGTTTACAGCTTTACGATGGCACTCCAGCGCTTTATCTATCTCGGTAATTTCAAGATATATATTACCGAGCGAAGTCCAATATGCTGAAGCCTCTGGATGTATGGATAGAAGTTTCTTGTAAACCACCTCGGACTCATCGTAGCGCTTAGCACCGTGTAGCAAGACTGCTTTAACCTCGAGTAGATGAGTGTCTTGAGGAGAAAATTTTAAGCCTTTTTCGATAATATCTAAGCCATCATGCCAGCGGTTCAATGCTTCGAATATTAGTCCCAGATCTTTGTAGGCTAGCACCTGATACTTATTCTTCTCGATGCTCAACCGGTATATTTCTATAGCCTTTTCTTGGTTGTCTTTTCTAAACTCGTTGGCAGCGCGAATATTCAGAAGCTCGTAATCGTCTCGGTACATCGGAGTAGACGCTATCTGCCCCAAAAGTTTGTCGAGATCTGAATATCTCTTTTCTAAAACTGCGCGTACAACCTGCTCCTTGAGCTCAACCATTCGTCGATCCTTTACTGTTATTTTCGCTAAAATCTAGGCCTTCTCAAAGAGTAGACAACTAAGCTAATGTTTAAAAGAGATTGCATGGTAAAAATTAGGACCTCGCTTTGTAGTCCTCACACTTTTTTGCAGAGTTGCCAAGTTAGAAAAAGACTGATTTCATCGGGCATATTGATGGCCAAGCCTCCAAGAACGTTACGTTTTCTTCCATTGTTTTTCTTACATAGCCATTGCGGAGTAAGATATGCTCGGCTCAACTATCCCGAACTAACAACGGTCGATCCTTTCGTCCTTTCAGAACGGTTCTAACGCTAGATGGCCCTACGCTGCGTTAGATCAGTAGATTATGGTAGGCAAATCACTACATCGGTATACCCCATAAGATCAAAAGACCAGAGGGTGTTTGACCGTTATCGCAGACTATAACCGTATGATTGCAACGCCCCTCAGGCAGCGGCTCAAGATACTGAGTAGCACATACGGCTGGGATTGAAAGAGCAATGGCGTTCGGGTCTCACTCTCGATTGTAAACACTAACCACCTGATACATCGCAGACTCCACTGATTGAGCAATGCATCGCTGATAGAATCTACTGCCAAATGTAACTGGTTTTTTTCGTCGCACTTAACGGATCAGTTCAAATTCACGACACCTGCTGATGAGCCTTTCACCGGGGCTAAAGAATGATTGGGTGGTGGTGTGTGTGTAAACCAACATCGCAATTACCTAAAGATACAGCGAGTACTATACTTTTTCGTCAAAAATGAGCCCAACCATTCCTTCTATATGCACGGCCAGCTTGAGAGCTTGCTCGGTAGGAATTTGCCGAATCACCTCATGATTCTGTTTATCTAGGACTGTAACCACGACCTGTTTAGCGTTCGTATCGATCCTAAACTCTAAACTCCTCCCCACTCCTGATATTAGCTCGTTTAAACGCATCACAGCTTCGCCGAGTCTTACATTGTCAGGTTTGCTGTTGGTCCGTGCACCAGTCTCGTTTGACCGATCTACTGATACTCCCCCCTTAGCATTAGATGAAGTCTCGAGTAAATCCAGCCTTGGCAATGCGTTTGGAACGCTTGTATTGATTACATCTGCAGACATAGCCATGTTCCTCAAAAACAGAAAGCCGACATTGGGTCACAACATCGGCTTTAAGCGTGCTAGTTACGCGCTCCAGACATTACTGGAGGAGACTTAGTACCTGCTGTGGTAAAGCATTTGCCTGGGCAAGTATCGCCGTACCAGCCTGCTGAAGCACCTGCGCTCGACTCAACGCCGCCGACTCTTTCGCAAAATCGGCATCTTCTACTCGTGAGCGCGCTGCTGAGAGGTTCTCGCTTACGTTAGACAAGTTGTTAATAGTAAACTGTAGGCGGTTTGATGCAGCACCCAAGTCACCGCGTAGCGCGTTTATGGTGTCGAGAGCATTATCAATGCCAGATATAGCGTTTTGAGCGCCACGCACTGTACTTATGTCTATGTTAGCTACCGATTGCCCTGATACACCACCGCCAAAAGTGCCGACTTGGAATCCCGAATTTGCCGCTATATTCCCAGTCAGGGAGCTAATATCGATAGCACCATCGCTCCGCAAAGTAACTTCCGACTTATAGGTTCCGTTACCAGCGCTTATTCCCCCTTCTTCAAGGTTTGTAGCGCTTGAAATAACTATATTGCGCCCATCCGCAGCAATCAACTGAACACCGCCTCCATCAGTAGAGCCATCAACCCCCGTGTCGACCGCAGTTACACCTGTCCGCTCGCTGACCGCATTTATGGCATCCACCATCCCCTGCCGGTTCCCAGACTTATCATCCTCTGTAGAGTTAAAACTGATTGCGACGCCGTTGAGTGTCATTGATACATCAGTCCCTGTTGCGGTTTGAGCAGTCGCATTGGCAACAATATTTTCTGCTGCATAAGCAATAACCCCTGTTTGCTCAGAAACCTCATTTATTGCGGTAGCCAAGGCTATAGCGCTTGAGTCTGAGTTAGCGTAAGAAGCCGTATCGTCCGAAGTTACCGTCGCACGGATCGCGACACCATTTAACACCAAATCACCTGTCGCAAGAGCGGCAGTGGCAGTTGCGCTTGTCAGATCACTTGTGATCTGAGAGTACGAAGCTGAATAAGTCCCTTCTCTGAATCCAGCATCAGATGCATCGCCGGTTGCTCCCGACGTTACCACAATTTCCTTATCGGAGACTAGCGTCACTGTCCCGGCAGCCGCTATTGAGTCGCCACCAGTCAAAGAGGTACCGAGCCCCGTACTAGCGCTTGTAACAGTGTCAAGACTTAAAATTATATTTCGTCCATCTTCCGCCACCAACTGAATACCTTGAGACTTATCACCCGTATCGACTGCCGTGACGCCGGTCAACTCCGCTTTTGCATTAATCGCTTCAACTAGAGCAGCACGAGTAGTGGTTGTGTCACCAGTTGTCTGAACATCAATCGCTATACCATTAATGGTTGCTGTACCCGCGGCCGAAGCTGTAGATGTCATATCCGAACCACCCAGCACAGTATCGTTTACGATCGCTGTTACCCCTGTCTGCTCACTAAACTCATTAATAGCGGCAGCTTTTGATATGGCACTCGCTGTTTTTCCATCCGAAGAAGCTGTGTCAAATTCAGATGTCGCAGCATCAATCGCTATACCGTTTATAGTCAGGTCGCCAGAACCGAGAGATGAAAGCGAAGCGGCAGCGGTCGCAGCCGATCCGCCTGTAGCAGTCATAGTTATAGAAGACAGGCCAGCTTCATCAGATACACCTAAAGCCTCGTTACTAATTTCTGCTAAACCTACTGTAACTGTTTGATTGGCTTGGTCGCCTACCTGCAGCTCGAGCTCGTCTAACGAGCCATTCAAGACAAACTGGCCATTGAAACTTGTAGAGCTAGAAATTCGATCGAGCTCCGCTTTGAGCTGTTGTACTTCAGCATTTAGTGTCTGACGGTTACCAGAATCATATGTACCGTTAGCAGACTGGATCGAAAGTTCGCGCATACGCTGAAGTATGTTTGTAGCTTCCTGAAGACCACCTTCCGCAGTCTGGATCAATGAGATGCCGTCGTTCGCGTTGCGCTGTGCCTGATCAAGGCCGCGAATCTGAGATGTAAAACGGTTCGCGATTGCAAGACCGGCCGCATCATCTGCTGCCGTGTTGATTCTTTTACCGCTAGAAAGTCGCTCCATAGCGGTACTCATATCATTCGACGACGCCATCAAATTACGCTGTGCGTTGAGTGATGCAATGTTCGAGTTAATTACCATTGGCATGAGATTTCTCCTCACATCCACGACACAGGTTGTAGGTGTCGTGCAAAGTTCTGTTTCTATCCGCTAAATGGAGCCGATGCCCCTTCGTGTAAACTTTTATCGGCGCGGCTTTTAGAAGCTTTAGCAGAAATATTAAAAATCTTTTGTTGGGAAGTGCTTGCTTTGCATATGGTGTATGCTTTGTTTGAGCGCAGCACGAGAAGGAGACGACAGGATGGCTGATGACGTTACGCTGGATCAGCTCGCAGAGGACATTGCGCTAAAGACAGAAGCACTGGCTCAAGCTGCGGCTAACGATTCGTTGGAGAAGTTTAAAGAAGTGATGCGCGCCAGAGATGACTTGGTTTTGCGTTTAGAAACTGAAGCACTCAGTGTGCAGGATCCTCAAAAGGTCAGAGACGTGCTCACAAAGGCACGTGACCTTAACAATTCGCTAGTGGAGCAGCTTGAAAAGGACCAGAAGCAACTACTCGATACCAAATCAAAACTCATGACGGGGCGTCAGATGCAGCAGGCGTACAGCGAAAACAAATAACCATCACGCGTAACTCTACCTACAGGATATTTGCCGTCCTTTTACTCAGGAACTTTGCGGCCTTATATGTAGTCGAAAAGCGATAACCCCTGAATTTTAGCGAAAGAGGCAAAGCTAGCTTCCAAAGCCAACTGTCGCTTGGCAAGCTCGGTCGAGGCTGATGCGTAGTCTAAATCTTGAATTGACGAGAGGGTTGACTCCGTGAGCAATTTGAAATCTGTGTTGCTGTACTCCGCGTTATCCAGGCTATTCATTCGTGCCCCTAAGTTTGCTTGGCTCTCTGAAATGCGGTCCTGGGCTTCAGTTAACTGATCCAACATCCTAGCCATCTGACTGTTATACGCTTTTAACGCTTCAGGATCCCCCTGCACTGGGGTTTGAAGTGCATCGAACGTATCCAGCATCGCATTAAGTATGTTTGTGTCGTGCCGCTGATAGACAATACGCGCTTCTGAGGGAGGTGTGTAGGCTAGCTCGTGCTCGATTAGGGGTTGCTCGTCAGTGAGATCCAATGCGCTTGTTAAATCGAGTCCGAGAGTAGCGTAAGTATTATTGGCCCCGTCCCGGAGATCCAAACTCACAGAGCCTGCTTCAATGGCAGCTGAACTGTAGTCATTTGTTGCAATCAACACGGAGGGGGCACCAGCGGAGTAAATCTCCACAGTATAAGGCGTCGAAGTATTCGAACTATCGTAAGTGACACTGAGACGAAGATCTCGTATATCCCCAAGTTCTTGGGCGAACACCGCTGCCTGTGTATCAACTAAGCTCACTGAATCAATAAGCTCGCGTTGTTCAGAGATCACACGAATGCCTGGATCAGCCGTAATGTCTCCATCTACAGGGAGATTTAGCGTTAAGGTTGCCCCATTCAGCTCAACCGTCACATTCTCGTCTGCGATAGATTGCGCCGTGTAGTCAACCGCATTAATCGGGTTTCCGTTTGCATCAACAACGGGAACGCCAGCGCTATCGAGCAGAGAATAACGGACGATAGGGCCGGGAACTTTGTCAACGCTCAACCTTAAATCGCCTACAGTTTTTGCAAATTTCTCAAAAGCAGCTACGTCTGTTATTTCATAATCAGTCACAGCCGCAGCGAGATCACCGGTAATTTCTAATGATGGGTCGCCCTTCAGAGCCTCAAAAAGGTAGCTTCCAGTATCTGTCCCGTTGATAAAAACAGAGCTCGCCACTTGAATTTCGCGCTGATTTGTATCCCCTTGATACTCGTATCTTCCATCAATTAGTTGATACGTCTGCGTGGTGCCTTTGCTTCCAGAGAACAGATATTCGCCTTTGGCATCACGAGAGTTCATAAGGTTTGCCATATAGCCAACCAATTGCTCAAACTCATAACTAATAATAAGTCTGTCTGAGTCCGTCAGCGTATTGTTAGCCGCTTGAATACTGAGTTCACGGGCTCGATCGAGCGCGATATTTATATCCGTTAGCGTTGTATCGCCCAAATCGAGACGTCTGCG
>Ga0102954_1000442_pt1 | contig 12558 bp, 11 predicted proteins | sample SalPonA_C_H2O_MG_FD_78511 | JGI IMG/M metagenome (GOLD analysis project Ga0102954, IMG submission 78511) | Water microbial communities from South San Francisco under conditions of wetland restoration - Salt Pond MetaG R2A_C_H2O_MG | ecosystem: Environmental > Aquatic > Non-marine Saline and... | reverse complement strand
GACGAACTCGTTTTCGACCTTTACACAGGAACCGGAACCATCGCACTATTTATGGCTGAAAAAGCCAGAGAGGTGATTGGTATAGAACTGATTCCTGAGGCCATAGAAGATGCGAAGCTCAATGCAGCAAACAACAACATTGAAAACGCCACCTTCTATGCAGGAGATATGAAAGACCTCTTCACTGCGTCCTTCATCAAGAAACACGGCAAACCAGATGTACTGGTTACAGATCCTCCTCGCGAAGGCATGCACGGCGATGTAGTCGATTTTTTATTGGATCTTGAGATCCCACGCATCATTTACGTGAGTTGCAACTCAGCAACACAAGCCAGAGATTTGGGACTGCTCAGTGCGAAGTACGACGTGATCCAAAGCAAAGCTGTAGATATGTTCCCACAAACACACCACATTGAAAACGTTGTTCAGCTCAAGCTAAAGGCGTAATTTAACAGCACCTATGAAAACAACTCAAATTCTCGACGCTGGCGAAATCCAGCACAAAATCCAGCGTTTGGCCTGGGAACTTTACGATCGTCACAGTAAAGCGGATAAACTTTACATCGTGGGTATCAAAGAAAATGGGTATTGGCTCGCGCAGCAATTGGCCACCAAACTTGCCGCTATCTCTTCGATAACCATCGATCTTCAATTCATTGAAATGGATAAAGACACCCCAACGCTCGAAGACATCCACCTGAACCTACCTGAAAATGCTGAAATTGCGCTGATCGACGATGTACTCAACAGCGGTCGCACCTTACTTTGGGCCGTAATCAAACTCATGGAATTCCGTCCACGACAACTTTCCACTACGGTACTCGTGGATCGCAGTCACAAGCGTTACCCCGTTAAAGCCGATCTAAAAGGACTCAGCTTAAGTACTACGCTTCAAGACAGCGTGAAACTCAACGTAGAAGATGGCCAAGCCATCAATGTAGTCTTAGTCTAAAGCGAAGAGACACCATCTCAATATTCAAATAAGGCCAGCGCATCCTCTAGGGTGAGCTGGTCTCCTTTTATACGGTGTTTCGCTTGCAGGTAAAAAGGACGACGCTCGAACAAATGCTTGGCAATAAATTCCATTTTGTCACCACTATCCTTAAGCAAGGGACGGTCCGAATCGGTTTCCAACCTCTTGGCCAATTCAGCCACACTCACGTCCAAATACACCGTCTCTCCTACTTCATTCAGTACATCCATGTGTCCATAAAAGACAGGTGTCCCTCCACCAAGCGATAGTACCGCCTCCTCCGACGAAGTCTCAATCCAATCAAGCAAAACCTCATGCTCTTTCTTTCGAAAGGCCAATTCTCCACGCTCTTCCATAAACTCCCCCACAGAAGTACCCAGAACCTCCTCAAGAAGCTCATCTAAATCTGTGAATGGAATTTTTTTTGCGTTTGCAAAAGATTTTCCAAGAGTAGTTTTACCCGCTCCCATATACCCTAAGAAGATGTATTTCATAGCCTTACGAATTCTTCTCCAAAGGTACATCGCACCTGCCTTTTACGAGGGCGCGAAAAAAGATTTTGATTTTTTTCTGAAGGCCTTGTAAAATTACAAATCGGATGTATATTTGCACCCCGCAATGCGGAAAGAGGTTGATCTCTTAGCTCAGTTGGTAGAGCAATACACTTTTAATGTATGGGTCCAGGGTTCGAGCCCCTGAGGGATCACTTAGAAAGCCTTCCTTTGATTTCAAGGGAAGGCTTTTTTCTTTGTCTAAAGTTATCGTCATTTAGACATCCATTTTTAACTTATAACTACTTCATTCGTCATAAAAGCGACCATCCCGCGACTAATTGAGGTAAAGCACCTAATTTAACGTGATAGATATCACTGAATGAAATAAGTATTTATTCTTATTTTTGCTTGATTTCCTTACCCTAATAGATACAATAAAACCCTGTTTACCCAACAACCATGGAGTTCTCGCCGAATCAAGTTAAAATATTAGATGAAGGAGGCAGCTATTTCGGCTCCTGCATATTTGACGATTCCAGCGTAGAGGTGAAATTACACTTTCACCAACGGGGTCGAGCGCGATTAATGGTTCTTGTGAACGATGAACTTGCGGAAGATATCGAATTACGCATGCCTACAACACAGTCCATGAATCTAAAAATGCAGGCTACAGCTCTTATTATGAGCGCAATAGATCGTCATCGGTAATTTTTTCACAAAACCTCTTTGTCGCTACCATTTTCAATCTAAATTTGCAGTCCTTGCCCAGGTGGTGGAATTGGTAGACACGCTATCTTGAGGGGGTAGTGCGATTATTCGCGTGCAAGTTCGAATCTTGTTCTGGGCACCATTCTTTTCTTTCGGTCTTCATACCTTTGACGTGTATGAAAGAATCCTCGAAACCTTCACCCCCTCCTGCCGTTCTCACGGTCCCAAAATCTCTCCTAAGAACTGCCAAAACGACTCAAGCTTTGAGTACGTCATTAGCTGCAAAACTAGCTTGGCGCTGGTTCCTTACCCCTTTTTCCTTTAAAATGCCCGAACGCGAACGTCCGTTCGAAAATAGGTTTGATGGACCAGAGTTACTCACGCACCGTCGTGGACTGCGTTTCCCTTTCTATACATTAGGAAATGGAGATCGTAAATTGTTACTAGTACACGGATGGGCGGGACGTTTCACCCAATTCGGACCACTCGTTAAACATCTTGAAGATCTTAATCCTAATTTTCTCGCAGAATACACATTGATAGGATACAATGCACTTGCCCATAAAGGTGCAGAAGGAAAAAGGACGATGATGCCTGAAATCGCCGAATGTATTGCTCAAATTTCTGATCGGTACAATGGTTTAGATGTCGTCATCGCACACAGTATAGGTGCAAATGCCACCCTGTATGCAGCAAGCGCACTTAAAACCTCCATAGGACGTCAGGTACTCATCGCACCGCCAGGACGTATTTCAGCCATGGTCGAAATATTCTGCAATACTTTGGGATTCAACAAAAAAGTAAGAAGCCGAATCATCTATAATCTCCAGAAAACGTTCGGAGAAGATTTTGATGCGCACAGTGCCCCTGAATTGGCTCCATATAACAAGGTGCCGACTTTAGTCTTTCATGATACCCAGGATAGAGATACTCCTATAGCATTCGGGCGAGAAGTTGGTGAAAACATGGCAAACGGGACATATATCGAAACCACTGGCCTAGGACATCGAAAAATATTAAGGGATCGGAAAGTAGCCGAGGACATTGGGCAATTCATATTTAACTCGAACTTTCGCAAACCTTAGCACTCCTCATGTGTTATTCTATTCCTATGAAACATCTAGCAATAACCATATTCAGCGTCTTGCTCACATTTAGTTGTCAGGCACAAACAAAAGATCAAAATTCAATGAATAAAGCTCCCGAGAATTTTCCACTTGAGAAATCAGAACAAGAATGGAAGGCACAACTCACTCCTGAGGAGTATTTCGTGCTGCGTCAAAAAGGAACAGAAAGACCCTATACTGGGGAATACAACATGCATTATGAACGCGGCACATACAACTGTCGAGGATGCGAAGCTCCACTTTTTAAAAGTGATTCAAAATTTGACTCACATTGCGGATGGCCTTCATTTGATGCCGGTATTGCATCCGGTGCTATTGTAGAAAAGCTCGACAAGACACACGGTATGATTCGTACAGAAATCATTTGTGCAAATTGCGGTGGACATCTGGGTCATGTCTTCAACGACGGACCTACAGCAACCGGTCTTCGCTACTGCGTGAACAGCTTGAGCATCACTTTTGACCAGAAAGACGAAAAAAAATAATTTTTCTTGCACCAGCACTGAGTACTCGTGAATCATTGATGTTCAACAAGTTCAGTGCAAAACTGCCTTTTAAAGCTAAAAATTGACGAATTTTTTTCGTGTTTTTTTCCCTCAAGGCCTTGCACAGAACAAAAGTAGCTATATATTTGCACCCGCTTAGGGCGATTAGCTCAGTTGGTTCAGAGCACCTGCCTTACAAGCAGGGGGTCACTGGTTCGAATCCAGTATCGCCCACTCCTAAGTCAAAAGAGTCATACATTTTTGTGTGACTCTTTTTTTTACGCCATATCAGCAATAGTCTACGCATAACAAATGGCCCCGTTCACCTTTCATGTATTTCTAAGGTTTAGTTATCTTCACGAGGTAACAAGAACAAAATCTATGAAGACAATTTACTCTTTGGCCTTTGCACTTGCTTTAGGCTCATTCGCTTTCGGACAATCCAACAATGCGATTCACTTTGACGGTGTGGACGATTACATTAGCACTAATGGTGGAGCCATTACAGGTGCCAACTCAAGAACCGTCGAAGCTTGGATTCGAACCGATGCCAATGCCAACCCTTCTGATAACGGGAATCAACAAGTGATAGTTGATATGGGCGCCACTGGAACGGGTACTCGTTACACCTTGTGTCTATTGTGGAGTAATTCCGTACGCGTGGAGATTGGCGGAGGTGGCGTTAGTGCAAATGTTGCCATTAACGACTCGTCTTGGCACCATGTAGCCGCAGTGTTCAATTCAACAGCCCTCACTAAACACCGTCTCTATATTGACGGAGCGCAAGTCGCAACGGGAAACATTACTACAACCCTAAATACTTCTTCTGGCCCAATTCTCATTGGAAGACGCGTGGATAACGTAAAGTACTTCAACGGTGATATTGACGAGGTACGGATTTGGAAAAAAGCACTTACCACGGCTGAAATACAAGCACATTATCAGCAAGAGCTTTGCGATCTTCCTTCGAAATCAGATCTCAAACACTACTACACGTTTAATTCAGGTACTGCTGACGGCTCCAACGCCTTGAATCTCACCCTAAATGACCTTAAAGGAAACCAGAACGGAACGCTGAACAATTTCACTTTAAGTGGTAGTACTTCGAATTGGACCCATGGCCAAGACTTAAGCACCACGGTCTACGACAGCACTTCTTTTGATGTTTGTCAAGGCATGTGGTCTCCGGATCAAAGCACGTATTGGGATACTACAGGCACCTATTCTTGGACCTATGCGGCAGCGAACGGTTGTGATTCTATAGTAAGTATTGCCCTGAATGTCAATTCAGTAGACACTATTGTATCCACTAGCTTGAGTAGCCCTCCAGTGTGGACCTCCAACGAAAGTGATCCAACGGCTACGTTTCAGTGGGTCAACTACGATGATTCTACAGCTATTTCAGGCGCAACAACAGCCTCCTATACCCCTACAGCTAATGGTCGCTTCGCCGTTGTAATCACTAAAGAAAACTGCGAAGTTTGGTCATCAATGGTTGAAATCACCAATCTGGTTACCGAGGAACATCTGTTAGACCTTGTGGCATATCCTAACCCTACGCAAGATTGGCTGTACATCAACAGAAACGAAGGCACTCAGGTCCAAATTTATACTACATCAGGAGCATTACTTCAAGAGTTTGTTTTGGAAGGACAGCGCATCGATGTTTCACAATTCCCTGCTGGAACCTATTTGGTCGCCACAGCGCATCAAAAAACGCTCTTTGTAAAACTTTAGATTTGATTTAACGCCTGGTATGAAGGCGGTAGAAGTCACCAACTCTGGTCACCATCCACCCTTTCATACCAGGTATTTGTTCTATTTCTTTGAATTTCTCATTGATCTTCCCTACCGTCACGCGCAAGTCGTTCGCATACTGCCAACCATCAATCAGCGTATTGATTCGAACTTCGATTTGATCCGTTAGTGCCTTGCGAATATTTGCATAATAGAGAAATAAATTCTTTCGCTCTTTAGCCACAGTTTCTCTGCTTAAGCCCATAGGGTGCTCAATAAGAAAATGATAAAGGGCAAACTCTTTCGCTGAAAATGTAATGCGAATTCCTATATCCTCGAATTGAATAGATTGCTCGCTTGGAACTATTTTCACACCTAGACCATAAAATGAATGGCCTAATGAGGTTATGTTTTGTTGCATTTCACGAAGCCTTTGCAATGCATCGCTCAAATATTTCTCTAATTCGAAATTTGACAACTTTGGCTTTAAGCCTTCAAGGCATTGCTGACAAACAATCGCTCCCTGAATTCTCCTAACCACATCTTCGGTCGATTTCAATATGTCATTAATACAACCTATGCCGTTGTGATGTGCGTATTGAGTATACTGGTCATGACCTAATAGGAATCGCAACGGTGCCGCCAATAACTCGTAGGCCATGTAAATGTGTGCACTATTATTGAGTTCATTCTGACATGCTGAGGATTGAAGAACTGCCACATTCGGTAAATCGCTGATTGGCCTCGAAAAAACATCAAACTCATGAGCATATGGATTCAACAAAACGCCTAATGTCGATTCTGAACGGAATTCAAAATCTGGTCGATTCATTTCATACCACTCTTCAGAAGCTTCCTCCTCCAACCATCTCTGCACTAAACGAACTCGAGCTTCAAAACTTTTCTCAGAATCGATGTACTCGTATGGGTCAAAGTTCCCCCTTCCTTCATAACTCATTAACGACGAATCTGAAATTGCATATGCTGCATCTGAAAGGTTGACCACCCTATCTTTTCTAAAAGCACGATTGTAATCCACGTCAAACTTTGGATCCATTTCCGGATAGCTCACCAAGGTGAATTGAAAAGGCGTGGAGGAAGAAATATTCCGTACAATATCAAAAGCACTATTTATTAGTGCGTTGAATCCAGAATACTCAGGTACCAAGACCAGGACGTCTACTTTATGTAGCCTTCGCAGCATTAAAAGTGCAATTAGGGGAGTTAAAAATTCATTCCAAATTACTGCTTACACCTGCAAAATGGTTCAATGCCTTTTAAACACTATGCATAAACAACAATAAGCTCCAACATCCCCCTAAAAGAGTCATTAGGGTTTTGAGCAACCGTATCCTAATTCATTTCTATGCCTGTAAAAACTTCATTGAGCAATTTTTTGAATTCTCGACGTCTTATTTTCAGCGGCAGCGGCTTACCCGCATTATCGTATTTGAGGACCTCTCTCCCCACCACTTCATTTATTTTGTGCAGTTCTGATTTCTGCACTTGAATCGTCTTGATGGCCTTCTTGTCTTTCACTGCATAAACATCCCATGAGCCACTGTCCTCTTGGAGTGAAACTATCCAGTAGCCCTGATAGCGCTTTAACACCAGATTCTCACCCAAAACGAAGGTCTTGCCGTCTTTTAAAGAAATGGACTTTTTTCCCACTACAATACCTCCCGGTTCTCCCATCAAAGGATAACTCCCTTGAATACTCCACGGAAAAGCCGGAACACTCGGCCAAAACCTGGGCTGCGGTTCTTCAAAAACAACTTTTTGACAAGAGCTCACTCCTAGAGCTATAATGAGAAGTAGTATCCAATTTTTCATTGTAAAAAGATACCAACTCCTAGGCTATACAGATGGTAATACGCTGTTAAATATCTACCTTTGCACCAAATTATCAGCAGCATGCTCAACGTAAACAACGTTACTTTACAGTTCGGTAAACGCGTTCTTTTTGAGGACGTTAACATGAAATTCCACGGAGAAAGATGTTACGGACTCATCGGCGCAAATGGCGCCGGAAAGTCGACTTTCTTGAAAATTCTTAGCGATGAGATAAGTCCGAACTCCGGTTCAGTGACTTTAGAAGCAGGCAAAAGAATGTCCGTTCTCTCACAAAATCACTTTGCTTTTGATGAAGAAACAGTTCTCAACACCGTAATTCAAGGCAACAAACCGCTTTGGGAATTGATGCAGAAGAAGGATGCTATCTACATGAAGCCCGACTTCAACGAAGAAGATGGATTGATTGCTGCTGACCTCGAAGTGCAATTCGAAGAAATGGACGGTTGGAATGCGGAGAGCGATGCGGCCAACCTTTTGAGCGGCCTAGGGATCACCACAGAGGACCACTATACGTTGATGAAGGATATGGAGGGTAGCGCTAAAGTTCGCGTACTCCTTGCTCAAGCCCTGTTTGGAAACCCAGACATCCTCATTCTCGATGAGCCTACCAACGATTTGGACCTGAAAACTATTGGCTGGTTGGAAGACTTCTTGATTGACTTTAGAAACACAGTGATTGTCGTATCTCACGACCGTCACTTTCTTGATACCGTGTGTACGCACATCGCTGACATCGACTTTAAACGTATCAAACTCTACACCGGGAATTACAGCTTCTGGTATGAAAGTAGCCAATTGGCACTTCGTCAACGTCAAGCACAGAACAAAAAGGCCGAAGATAAGCGCAAAGAGTTGCAAGAATTCATTTCTCGATTCGCAGCAAATGCTTCGAAAAGTAAACAAGCGACCTCTCGTAAGAAGATGCTCGACAAGATTAACGTTGATGAGATCCAAGCTTCATCGCGTATGTATCCAGCGATCATCTTTGATCAACTTCGCGATGCGGGAGATCAAATCCTCGAGATTGACAACCTTACCGCACACGATGAAGCCGGTAATATTCTATTTAAAAACCTCAGCTTCAAGCTCAACCGTGGAGACAAGGTAGCCTTACTGAGCGACGACCATCGTGCACTTACTGCACTCTATGAAATCCTAGCGGGAAACCAACAAGCTACGAGCGGTACGTTTGCCTTTGGTCAAACCATCAATCACGCCTACATTCCGAACGAAAACGCGGAGTTCTTCGATACCGATGACAACCTTATGGACTGGCTCCGTGAATACTCCCCGGAAAACAAGGATGAAGTATTCGTGCGTGGTTTCTTAGGTAAAATGCTCTTCTCTGGTGAAGAGGTTTTCAAAAGCGCTAGAGTCCTTTCGGGTGGAGAAAAAGTACGTTGTATGTTGAGCCGCATGATGCTGCAACAAGCCAACCTACTCTTCTTGGACGAGCCGACGAACCACTTGGACCTTGAAAGCATTCAAGCACTGAACAACGGAATGAGAGACTTCAAAGGAACTCTAATTTTCAGTTCGCATGACCATACCATTAATCAAACGGTAGCAAATAGAATCATTGAAATTTTCCCACATGGGATTATGGATAAGATGGTCGAGTACGACGATTATATTTCAGATAAAAAAATAGCGGAACAGCGGGCCGCACTTGCCTCAAAATAAAAAAACAGCGCTCTCGGAGCGCTGTTTTTTTTACTCAAAAGATGTTAATTTTCTCAATAGCGGTGGAATCTTATTAATTTTTTCCACTTTTACAAGCATCGCACTCAATCAACTCGAAAATGAAAAAACAAATTCTGATCCTTTTTTTAACCCTAGCAAATATTGCTAGCGCACAGCGCACGAAAAAAGAAAAACTGAACGTCGCTTACATCCAACCACCGAGCGTTCATCTTGAATCAGGTATGGGGTATAACAGTTCAGTGATTTTAGACTACAAAGCAGAGGTCGATGCTGAATTGGCCAAAGCGGAGGAAGAATACCAAGCTGCACTCGCAGAATACCCGGAAAAGGAAGCCGCAGCAAAGGCCGCACACGATGAACTCGTTGCAAACTACGAGCGTGCTTTGGAAGAATGGAACAGCAAGAGTTCAGTAGGTAAAATCATTGAAAAACAGGTTCTTGAAAATTCCAAACCGCAACCCCCTCGACCGTATTACCCTCCAGCAAAGCCAATGAAACGCGAAGTAAAGACGCTAAAGCTGTTTAACGAGGAGCAACTCGCAAGCACCTACTGCCGTGTAGAAGGTTTGAATGTTGATGAAAACGGCGTTCAAATAGAAGTTCACTTGTTTGGTTTTGAAAACGACGACCCAGTAGTGGACAAACAAGAGTACAAAGAATACAACAGCAAGACCAAGACCAGCAGTACAGTTTACAAATCACAGTGGACCTTTAATTACCGTCACAGTATGTCTCTTCGTGCTGTTCACCCAGACGGAACTATATTGTTCGATGACGTGCCTCAGAGCATCAACGATTTTAAGAAGTATGAAAGCGGACTAGAGAAACGTAGTTCACCTTCGGGGTATGCCCAAACCCATGTTGACAAAATGGAGACCAAAGTCGTTGACGACAATATGAACATCATTAAATGGTTAATCAACGATAAATTGGGCACCACGACTCAAACTCGCGATGTCGAAGTAGTTTATGTGAACAACAAAAAGGGAGATTACGACGATCTTGAAACGGCGATGTTTGACGCCAAGGAAGGGTTTACCATGTTACTTTCGAGAGAAGAAGAGGCAAAAGCAAAGATTGGCTCCGCCATCGAAGCATGGGACGCGGCGCTGCAGGAAGCAGATTTTGATGATAAAAAAGCGCGTATTAACGATAAAGTGGTACCGGACCTCTACAACAACCTTCTTTTTGCATGTGCCATGATTCAAGACTTTGACAAAGCCGATGACTATTACGCGGAGAGCCTACGTTTAGATTTGAGCAACAAAGACGAGAATAATTTAAAAGAATTAAAACTTTTGATCGACGACTTAAGAGCGCGTTATCAGAAGTAGAACCAAGCTCATTCATAGTTACATCTAGAATAGGCGTCACTCCGGCAGCGGGTGGCGCCTATTTTTATTTCTACCGGGATTTACTTCGTTAAAAGTGTAGTTTTGCACCTTGTAAAACGCACGCACTTTCAGATGAAAACATTCTTCAATTCTTTTGTTGGAAATCCCAAAAATGACATCCTTTCCGGAATTACCGTTGCACTAGCCCTAGTTCCTGAGGCTGTTGCCTTTGCATTCGTTGCAGGCATAGATCCTCTGGTGGGTCTTTATGGCGCATTCATGATGGGACTCATCACAAGTTTGTTTGGCGGTCGTCCAGGAATGATTTCCGGAGCGACGGGAGCTATGGCTGTAGTTATGGTGCATTTGATCCAGCAAGGAAATGCAGTAGGTACTGAAATGACGGTTCCTGTTACCAACCTTGGGTTGTATTGGCTCTTTATCACCCTACTTTTTGTTGGGGGAATTCAAATACTCGCGGGACTTTTTAAGCTTGGGAAATTCGTTCGACTCATTCCCCATCCCGTAATGATGGGCTTTGTAAACGGTCTAGCTATCGTCATTTTTTTAAGCCAATTAGGCATGTTCACCCGTGTCATCGGTGGTGAAAAGCAATGGATTCAAGGCTCCGAACTCTACACCATGCTTGGACTTGTAGGACTTACCATGGCCATCATGTGGCTGCTGCCTAAAGTGACCAAAGTAGTTCCCGCAGCTTTGGCGGGCATCATCGTCGTTGCAGCCATCGCCATAGGTACAGGCTTGGAGGTAAGTACCGTAGGTTCGTTCATCCGTGAAGGTGGTGGCGAAGGTCTTAAAGGTGGGCTTCCTCAATTTCAAATTCAAATTTTTGATTATTTCGGTAGCATCCAAGGGCATTGGGGTACCGTACTTTCCACCGCTTTATTATTGGCTGCTGTCGGCTTGATTGAATCTTTGATGACGCTAAACCTCGTCGATGACCTCACGGAAACCCGTGGTTCAGGAAATCGTGAGTGTATCGCTCAGGGTTCAGCGAACCTCATTAATGGACTCTTTGGTGGTATGGGCGGTTGTGCCATGATCGGACAAAGTATCATCAATGTGAACTCTGGAGGTCGTGGAAGACTCTCTGGCGTAGTTGCAGCTATAGGATTACTCTCTTTTATTCTCTTCGGTGCGCCCTTGATTGAGCAAATTCCTATTGCAGCGCTTGTGGGTGTAATGTTTATGGTCGTGATTGGCACTTTTGCTTGGTCGAGCTTTAGAATTCTTCGCAAAATCCCAATGGCTGATGCCGTAGTATTGATTGCTGTGAGTGCCATCACCGTATGGCAGGATTTAGCTATCGCAGTTATAGCTGGTGTCATCATGAGCGCTTTAAAATTCGCCTGGGAAAATGCAACCCGTATTCGCGCACGTAAACGCATTAAAGAAGATGGCACCAAAGTGTACGAAATTTGGGAGCCTTTATTCTTTGGTTCAACGCAGTCCTTTACCGAGAAGTTTGATGTGAAAGGGGATCCAGATAACATTGAGATTGATTTTATCGAAAGTCGAGTTAGCGATCACAGTGGAATGGAGGCTTTAGAACGTATTATGGACAAATACCTCGATACGGGTAAAAGCGTAACCTTGACGCATTTAAGCCCAGAGTGTCAAACCATTTTAAAGAAAGCGAACCCAAATTTCGAGAAGTACATTCAAAGTTCTATTGAGGACCCACGTTACCATGTGGTGACGGATTTGATGGACGCTGAGATTTAATCAGATGCATGTAACGAGCGCTTCGTCCTTAAAAATTGCCATCAACCTGTTACTCGCACTTGTGGTGCTGGTAAGTTGTGATCGAACCTCCGCGGTACCATCGCCTGCGCGTCCTGCCGCTCCATACACTCAGTATGGCACTCCCTTTGAAAATGTACCTGAGCCTGAGGATGTAGTTCTGTACGAAATCAACCCCTTAGTGTTTTCCTCCACCCGTGACTTGCAAGGCATTATCCCTCGCTTGGACAGTATAAAAGCGCTTGGAGTAAACACCTTATGGATCATGCCTATCTATGAGATGGGGATCGACCGAAGCGTTGGCTCACCCTACTGTATCAAAGATTACCTTTCCATTCGCTCGGATTTTGGCGACCTCGACGATCTGAGAGCACTCGT
>Ga0102954_1000439_pt1 | contig 12613 bp, 12 predicted proteins | sample SalPonA_C_H2O_MG_FD_78511 | JGI IMG/M metagenome (GOLD analysis project Ga0102954, IMG submission 78511) | Water microbial communities from South San Francisco under conditions of wetland restoration - Salt Pond MetaG R2A_C_H2O_MG | ecosystem: Environmental > Aquatic > Non-marine Saline and... | reverse complement strand
TGTTTCTCCGAATGCGGCCCCGGCCCCAGTGCAAAGTACTCAAGCTAATCATGAAATACAGGAATTGAAGCAGCAGGTAGCTGCATTAACTTCTCAGATTAGTGCGATGGGGGCCGCTACCCAGGCGCAACCCATCGCAGTTTCCCGTTCTCCGCAACTTACTGCAGAGCAACTGGAAGCTATGGGGATGACCCCAGAAATGGCCAACTACGTACGGGACACGGTTGAGCAGGTAGCCAATCAGCGGGTAAAAGATGCGATTAACCCTCTACAAGAGCAAGTGACGCGCTCTACTAAAGAACAACGAAAACAACTTTTTGACACTGCTGTTATGGCGGTGCACCCCGACACCCGCTCTATTATCTCTAATCCCTACTTCACTCAGTGGGTGAATCAGCAAACAAACTCTCTTACGGGAGTGGCGCTTAGCAAAGATTTCTCAAGCGCTTGGGAAAGATTAGATTCCTCGGTGGTCATCTCCATTATATCCGCGTTTAAGGTGCAAGTAGAAGAACACAAAGCTCGGGTGGCTGAGTCCGATAATCAAATGGAAGTGGTCACTGTTCCTAAGATCGCGTCAAACGTAGACGCCCCTTCATCACAAGGACAGGAGATAAGCAATCCAGTATCTGTTGATGAGATAGCGGAGGCTGGGGATAAGGTAGTTAAAGGACTAATGCCGCTGGCAACATACGAGGATATGGTAAAGCGTTTGAAATTGTAAAGATTTTTGGTAAACTAATTCCACTAAGCAATTGACACAGCAACAAGGAGGTTGTATGTCAGCACCCCTCAATCCAGGCGCGTTTCCTACTGCAGCAGGCGCACCGTCTTACAGCGGCGATTATTCGTCTGTTGTTTTGGAAACCCAATTTCGGGTTAAATATTATTTGTCAACCGTATTCGGAGAGTTGGCTAATACAAATTACCAAGGAGCGGTCAGCAACTACGGTGACACCGTTCGCATCCCGATTGCCCCAGATATCGCTGTCCATGAATATGTTGATCTACAGCCTCTCGATACGCAGTTACCTGGGTCAGACAGCATTGATTTGCGAGTCGATCGAGGGTTGTACTTTAATGCGTTGGTTCCTGACGTGCAAGCGATGCAGTCTCAACTGGATTTTGTAGCGGCGTGGTCATCAGATGCTAGTATGCGAGTGGCCATCCGAACGGATCGGGAACTCTTAAATGAGATTCCTCCCGATGCTCACATCCACAATCAGGGCGCGAACGCGGGGGCCATTAGCCAGGGTGTTAATTTAGGGACTACGGGAAGCGCTTTGCAAGTTAGTCCTGTTACCGCACTGGATTGTTTATATCGGGGCATTTTATGTTTTGATGAACAAGACGTTCCACCGGGGAACCGTTCGGCGGTAGCGCCGAGCTGGTTCATTCACTACTTGAAACGGTCGGAGTTACGCGACGCCAGTTTAACGGGTGACGCACAGAGCACTGTACGAAATGGGAAAGTTGGAGTAATTGATACGATTGGTAATATTTATCAGTCGAATAACTTACAGCCTATTGCGGATGGCGGTAACTCTGCGCATTTCGTTCTACTATTCCATACTGACGCGGTGACTTTCGTCGGCACTATGACAAATTTACAACGTTTTGTTAGCCCCGATACTTTCGGTGAGGTACTTCGTGGGTTACACGTGTTTGGGTTTAAAACCATTAAACCTGAAGGGTTGGTTTCTCTATACGTGCGGAACGTACCTGCAGCAACTACTCTGGAATAATACTATGGCAACATTTGATTTAAACGCTCGAAAGGCTGGGGACTCTAGCTTTCTTATCGCTGGTAAGGGCCGACACCCTGAATTTGTATCGATTGATTTCGACGCAGAAACGTTCGATGTGAAGCCCGCTATCGCGGATGATATTTTATTTTTCACTGTTCCAAAAGGGAGCTATGTTCAAGCGGTTACTTTTGAAATCGTTACCCCAAACGCAGGAGCCGCTACAGCTAATGTAGGTTTCACTGGGGCATTGACGGCGATCGCCGCCGCACAAGATTTAACAGCGGCTGCTACAGTGATGTATAATACTCCACAAGCGTTCGCGGTAGATACTCAGTTTATCGCTACAATTGCGGGGGCTGATATCGATAAATTACATGCGGTTATGTCGATTTTAATCGCTCAGCCAGGGCGGTAATTATGAATATTTTACCGGATAGCGTTACGGAAACCGTGCAAGGGGCGGTGGCCGTCCCCTCCCAATATGAGAAAGGGACGTTTCTATTCTGTGCGACGAACCGACAGTACTACCCGTTCATCAAACAGATGGCGCGTAGAGTGGATATGATGCTGCTGAAAGATGGGAAGTTCGTCCCTAACCCTTACACGAGAAAAGCCGTGCAGGGGGAGGCATTCCATAGTGCGGAGCAACATCAACACCAGTTGATTGCGAAAGACGCGGAAATTGCTCAGTTGAAAGAGCAGCTTTTGGTTACTAAGGGAATTAAGAATCCCTTGGGGATGGAAGCCGCTCACCTTCCCGACGCCATGTGATGTCGGTAACCTTTCGTCAAATTTACTCGCGCTTGGTCGATGATATACTAAAAGATCGACCCTTCTCCAATCGACTAATTAAAGACGAGCGGGTAAATTTTGCGGATCGTTATTGCGTACAGTTAATCAACGAAGGGGAAGCGAGGCTCGCTGAGCTGACCCACTACTTGATTGATCAAACTACTGCGAGCGTTAGTGAGATTGCTCTGCAGGACGGAGTTAGTGAGTACCCCTTGCATAGCTCCGTTATATCTTTATATGGCCCGCCGGTTATTTTAGAGGCGGGCACAAAGAAACCCAAACAGCGCCTTGCACGGTTTCCTGAACAACGGGCGTTAGTTTCGCTAGATATTTCTTCTGGGGCACCTTGTCGATTCCGTTTAGGTAGACGGAATATACAAGTGTGGCCCACTCCTGGGCCTGATGAAGTGGGGCAAGTAATAAAATTTTCTTGTTACCGTAAGCCGTTAGTACCTTACACAGTTCCCGCTAGTAACTCTGATGCGGCTTGGGATGTTGAATGTGAATTTCCTGATGAATACGCCTACACGTCTTTGCATTATGTCGTGTCCACTGCGTTAAAAGTTAGCCAAGATTTGGACGCAGTAGAGAGGCAAGCTGCAGAGGCAGCGACGGCGATGTGGCAGCGAGAGTACACTGCTCTTAAGGATGAGGCACTTCTTGCAACTATGAACACTTCTCCTTCTTACTTTACTAATGACATAATGAGGTTTTAGGTATGGCCGCTTCTAATATGTCAGTGGTGATACGAAGCTTTAGAGGGTTGGCAAATACTAAAGATTCCTTGAAGCTAAATAGTGAGTGGTTAGTTGAGGCGGATAATGTTTACCTTGTTGATGGCTGGCCAGTATCTCGACAGGGCACTACCTTATTAGGGGATGCGAATAGTGTTTATAGTAACCGAACGAGGTCACGCGCTTTTGCTATTCGGGACGGGGATCTATATGAGTTACTCCCCGCTAGCGATGAATTGCAGTTATTAATGCCGGGAGTAGGGGGCGGGCCGTATCAATGGACGAGCGCCCTGACACGAGTGTATTTGACCACAGGTGAGAGTAGTTGGGAAATCCTCCCCAGTAAAGTGAATCGGTGGGGACTCCCTCACATAACATCATACACAGTACAAGAGAGTGTAGGATCGTTGCCAGAGGGACAATACAGAGTAGTAGCTGTTAACGCCTTAGATGGGCGGACAAGTGGGGCTAGTACTGTAAACCTTATAGAGGTGAGTAGAGGGGGAATCTCAATAACTGACCTCCCTACTGAGTACCCTGTGGCGGTCTATGTGTCTGATCACGATGGGACGCTTTTATATTTACAAGCAGTGACCAGTTCAGGCAGTGTGTTAATTACTTCGGTATCACCGGGGAGACACCCGTTTGAGTTTGTTAATGCTTGGCCCCCGATTGTTAACGGAGGCCCTATCGTTTATCACGAAAGCCGAATCTATCAGGCGCTCTATGATAGCGAACAAGATTTCAGTGAAGTGTACGCGACAAAAGCTAACCAGTTTCATCATTTCACTAGGGCGGCGGAAACTACTCTCAGTGAGCTAGGGGAAGTGACTCTATTAGCCGCTACTGCGAGAGGGTTGTTAATTGGTACGCCGTATCACATGGCTATCTATAATGCGGAAGGTTCCCGAACTGAGATTCATTTGGGAGTGCCTGCAGGAAATAACCACGATTATTTGATGAACGGGGACGTGGTGGTGATTACTACTGACGGCCCTAGAATTATTGGTTCTAGTGGGGGAAGTCTCGTTACTGACCCATTAAAAGGCTCGTTTAATGGGGACTGGGGGCAACGGATAGGAGGGGGAATCATCAATGTTCAAGATACGGAATTGTACGTCGCTGTACCGTTAGATAGTAATTTCACTTGGCATCCGCCAGTCGGCGAACCAAGTCCGCAATTTTTTGAAGATCAAGGGATTTGACTATGACTATATCCACCGGGTTACGTAATGAACTATTGACGGCCTTTGTGGCGAGATTTGACCACTGTGCAGGGCTTCTTTTTTCGGGAACTCCTCCTGCCTCTCCCGATTTAGCAGTCCCGGCGGGAAGCATTCTCATCGCCAAACTGGCAGGCGACCCCGATGCTTGGATCGCTGACGGAGCCGCTGCGAACGGAGTTACTTGGAGCGCTCCCTCGAATGGGATCGTTACCGCTACCCCTGGGTCAACCCTTCAGGCGAAAGGGGTAGCCGCTGGAACGGCGACATGGGGGTGGTTTGTGCCTGACGAGGCCGCTGCAGATTCTTTGCTGGCTAGCGCCGTGATTCCTCGCTTGCAATTTACTGTAGGAGTGGGAACGGGTAATCTAAAACTATCTAATGCCACGTTTAGTGTAGGTTCGTTAGCGTCAGCCGATCCGTCATTGATGACTGTCGGGTTTAAGAATTCATAGGAGTATAGTATGTCAGTTACAACTACAGAAGGCGCTCGTAACTTAATGCTGATGGCGCTAGTGGGAGGAGTGTTGCCCTCAATAAATTTAGATGGGGGCAAGTTATTTATCTTTGCGGATGACGATGGTGGCACTCCTCCTGCAGATGCTTCAGTAGCAACCGCCGCTACGATCTTAGTAACGTTTACCGGTTTAGCTTGGGGGACTGCTTCAGGGGGTCTTGTAGGTAAATCAGGAGCCGTTACGGCGACTGTGGCTAATACCGGGACTCCGTTATTTTATCGAATAACAGGGAGCGCTGATGCGGGTAATGATATTGCATTGGCCACAGAGGTTCGCTCGCAAGGGGTCATTGGCACAGATTTGATTTTAAACAATTCCGCGTTGACGGCGCTTGACAGCGAAACGATTGACACCATCAACTTATTTATTCCCGTGGGGTTTTTGGTTTAATTATGGCTAGCTTCATAACATATGCAACCAATGCAGTTAATATTCCTGTATCCGGGCGTCCTAATTGGGTTAACCCTTTAGACGCAACAGGGACAAATTTGCTCACAAAAGCCACTATTGAGCCGGGTATTTTAGATGACCAGCCCTTTTATTCGGCGTACTTAAAGTGCACTTTTAATGTACACCCCGCGTTACAAGCGGAACTCTTGGGGATGCGCCTGCTGGTGGCCGGGTCTATGTCAGGAGGGGGCGGGTCAGGATCTGAAATGCAAGCGAGATTTTTCTTACACCATTCCACGATGCCTAATTTTATTGCCGGGACGAATCCGGCGGCGAATAATGGTAGCCATCCGTACTACATCCAAGATGCTCCTTTGGCCCACTAATGTCTATTCACTACTTCGATCACGGTTACGGCTCTTCTTCGTCTTTTGATGCTCCGTTATTGGGGAAGTCCCCCCCTGTCCTATGGGGCACGAGTATGTTCTTACAGGGGGAGTTTGCGGTGTATATCACTTTTAAACGGGATGAGGGTATTTTGGGCTTTACTGAAGCGGGCGTCCAAGCAGTAGGGCTTGAGTTCGATACCACCGATATTTTTTGGGAAAAGTACCGGCTCGCTACAGAAGAGCAGTAGTGAGTAATGAGTAGTGACTCCGAACGCTGCAGTAATAAACGCGAATCACCCGGAAGGGTTGCGGTGGGTTCCTTTAGCGCATAAATTACTGCGTTCGTCGGATAGAAAAAATTTCACTCAAACGATCATCATCCCTACTGGCACGGTGCGAGTATTACGCATTAATGGGGTGCATCAGTACATTTATATAACGGTTAATCCTGACACAATTAAGTACGAGTTTTTCATTGCGAATCCTGTAGATTTAGGCAGTGATTACTTATTACAAGAGGATGTCGAGGGGCGAGTTATAGGGGTCACTCATCGATTAACCCCACACCAAATAATTGGGCTAGAGTCTCCACTAGACCCCGAACCCTCTTGGGAAATCTTACCGGCGGACTCCCCCGCACCTATTCCCAAAACGTTCTTTAATCGGAGTTTAGATAACCAGCGAACTGCGAGAAGTGTTTTCTATTCTAAGGGAAGATATTTTGTGGGCAATAATTATGAAGTGCCTACCCATGGGTTTACCTTAGGAATCACGTACCTAATGGCCAAGGACCTTTGGTCAGCTTCTAAAAATTTCTTTGACGGTTCTGGAGCGGCTCCTATTGTTTTGTACAGTGGCCGAGGCACGAGTACTGATTACAGTAGCATCCTTGCGATTAAACCACCGGCTAACCCCAGTGCAGGGTTAACAGAGGTCGCGGTGCAAACTGTCATTACTACCGGCCTTCCCGCCAGAGAATTTGGATTAGCCATAACGAACACATTAGAGTTGTACGTATTTCCCTTAGTACCGGTTAACGAGTTAGACGTATCTAACGTGCAACGCAAATCAATTCCTTTCCCCGCTTGGGCTACGGTCAGCTCTGGTGTTACAGCGTTACGACACAATTACCGATTTAACTCTACGGGGTCGCGTTTTTGTGCAGTAATGACAGAACAGTGGGACGATGATGCCGTTGCAGGGGATTTCGTAAGACCTCTGCATAATGTAACCAACACCTATCTGGATTTAGTATTTTCTGAATCGGATCAAGTGGGAGTGGGAGAGCCGGGATACACACTGAATGAGCCGGTGTTTTCCTACTGGCCCGGTTTGTGTGAGTGGGAGGTCAGCATCACTGCGTTTGGTGATGAGCTTTCTGCATACAGTGTAGCCGTTACATTAATTAATAGTACTCAGAGTGGTTCGGATCACCCTATATTAGCAGATTACGCGATAGAGCATCCGGTGTTACAATCTCAAGGGGTGTCTCTTGACGACTTGGTGACGGCTCAACTTCGTGTTTATGATACAGTGGCCGACCCGGTTGAGGAAACAACAGAGGGAGCGGCCCCCCATGCCCAGTTAAATGGGTATACGTGGCATATAGCGAGAGGTTTGGTAGCTGAGTTAGTCTTTCGTAATGAAACCACTGCAACAGATGTGGTCACTCACCGCCTACATGAAGGAGCGACCTATAGTAGTGAGTTAGTCCCACAAAGTATATTCGGGGTGGGTAACTTTGGTAACACGGATTTTATTTCGGTGGGGGAAGTTGGCACTAATACAGAGTTGCGGTTTCCATTGCTGTTTAAAAAAATCCGCTCTTTAGAATGCTCCACGCTATCAACGGCTCTGTACAGTTTTTATTATTCCTCTCAAGGAGCGTATGATACGTTTGATGGCGGGGATCGCTCCGATGTGTATGCTCTAGGTAACCAAAACATATTTTCTCGTGCGGTGTTTCCTGGGGTAGAATTAGAGGATGTTCCCGAATCCGTAGGTCGAGTAGCCAATACTCATCTTGCGGATCGTAAATATAGGAATTTGTACAACGCTATTTTAGGCAGGGCGTTTGCTCCGAGTAGCGTACATAGGGCCATGCATGTATCTCATCGAGGGGACGTTGCGTTTTCTACTCACATTGATGTTCGTTCGGGGGCTGGAACAGAGTATTATGATGTCATCGCAGCATGGGACTCAAGGAGCCAATCGCATAAGGTAACTAGTCATTTAGAAATACACAATGCGATAACAGGAGAGACGCGGACTTACGAAGATTACGAGATTAGCGGGCACGAAACTTTTTACACTTTAGCTACTTATGGGATTTGGACGTAATGACTACCCTGCGAAAAATACTGAGCATTAAAAAAGGATTTAGGGTTAATAGGCATAGCGTTTGGATTCCGCCAAGACGCGCCATCCCTAAGCGGTGTACTACACATACGTCATCATCCGGCAATTCAGACCCAATCCCTATTTACGAATGTAAACACCCTCCTGCAGGGTCTCTCACGTTAGGGTCGGAATGTGATGTCATAGGATATATAAAAGCGCCGGAAGGGACGAAGCGCGAAGTTTGTACGAAAGCCGTTCCCGCTAGTCCGGGGTTTTGGCACACTACTGTGAGAAAGTGGCCAATCCTCATACCGGACACCAATGAAGGGTGGAACGGGGGCGCGGTAGGCATTCCGTATATTTCTGGTAATGGGCACCTGACTTTTACTGTGCCTGTGGAAAGTATCGGGGTGCTGGTCGGATTTAGTTTTATCATTGATGGGGCTGTCAAGACCACTAATATTGAGTTTGGTTTTTTAATTGGTAGAGGGTTTTACGAATTTATCCAGCACGGCGAAGTAGTCGGTGACAAACAAGATCACGTATCCGATTCTACTGAGTTTATTATCGAACGCAATAACGGAATGATCTACTATAAAGTAGATGGCGCTGTTAAGCACGTTGCTAACAATTCAGGTACTGTTAGCCTTACTCCGATTAGTGGAGCCATTCGGTACGCTAACAAGCCCCTGTATGTAGATTCGGCGCTGTACCTTGCCGGGGATAAAATAGTTGAGGCAGAAGTACTAGACGGCGGGGTTGCTCTGAACCTCGGTTACGCTCCTGTAGGGTCTTTCGTAGGGCAAGGGCAAAGTGTTAGTTCGGGTATCGCTGGATTGCAAAATTTGATTCGGGTGGCTCCTCGAATCAGTAACCCACTGGCCCCGTTAGGGAACTTCATATCTCAGAACGCTGCAGTAAACAACGCGCTGACTCCGTTAGGTAATGAAGTATTTCAACAGCCAGTATTAATTTCCCCGGCGCAGCAAGTATTCCAACGGGTAGGTGCATTAGAGAATGAAATCTACATCCGCGCGAGTACGACCTATAATTTTGTGTCTCCTGTAACTGTCGGGCTGTCCAATAGAATTACTCAAGGCCAGGGCGTTGTTAACGCGATAGCTCCGTTAGGTTCAGTCGGGTATCAGTTCATTGCGTCCGACATAGAGGGGCACTTTTATTTAGATCATTTGGAACTAGATGCTACGCTTGACGAGGTATCTGACCCAGCGGGGTTCTATTTAGAATTAGAAACCCTCGAATTAACCTCGGGGGTTGTGGGTCAAGGACTATTTGAGTTAGAGCAGTTAGAAGTGGACGCCACCATTGTAGGCGGCTCTATTCTTTCGTTGGATATAGAGTTACCTTCGTTAGGTTTTGAGGGGAGTATCACCCGTCCCGAAGAAATCGAATACGCCGGTTTGCTAGACACCTTAGAGTTTACTGCGTATGGCGCAGCTACCTTTTCGGTGGAGCTACCTCAATTAGAAGTTGCCGGGGAGTTTACGTCTCACGACATTGTTCAATCCCTTGACTTGTATCTAGATGAACTAATTGTTAGTGCTTCAGCGGAAGCCGTCAACACCGCCCAGCTAGACATAGAGTTACCTCAATTAGAGTTAACTAGTAACGGTCTGACCCTTGACATACTACTAGACGAGTTAATTTTTTTAGGGGCTGGGGCGTCCCCGTACGCGAGAGGCGGGCTTGCTTATGTGTACAGTGTAAAAGATGAGACGCTAACTACGTTCAGCAACTATAATTTTGACAAAGTGATCACAGTAAAGGGAGTCAATTATGGAGTTAAGGAGGGGAGTTTGTATAAACTTGAAACCTCTGATACGGATGACGGTAGTCGAATTTTCCTTCGGTTGCTGACGCACTTAGATTCCAGAGTATACAACCCGGTAGGCGAATTAGTAGAGAGCCAGAATCTCAAAGTACTCAAAGGCTTGCGTTTGGTAGCACGGAGTGACCGCCCAATTACTGCGAGAGTGATAGAACGACAAAACACTGGGTCGAACTATTTAGTGAGTCCAGTAGCGAATGAAGGGCTGCTTGATGTTTATCGATGCGAAACTCATAGAGGGCCGCGTGTATCTCATCGACAATATGGGGTATACTGTACAGCACCATTTGTTTTGCGATCCATTGTAGCAGAACTTAAAATATTGAAACGTAAAGCATTTTCTCATGGCAAAGGGTAATCATGGCGAGCACCGATCCTACAGAGATATTTATTAAAGACCTTACGAGAGGCGCAAGAGATTATGCGACCCATTTATCTAACCAATCAATAGCCGCCGCAAACACCGCCGCGACGGTTATTGCTTCGTTGCAGGTGGATCAGTCGCCGCTTGACGAGTTTAGGCCTCCCCAGATTTCGGTACCCCATTTACGCAATACTTCAGAGGATTTCAGGGACGTTCCCGCGCCCTCTGAGATATCGGTTCCGACGCCACCCTCGTTATCGCAACCGAATTTAAATGGGTTTCTGAGTTCTGCTGTTGGGCTAAACAGTGGTGACATTCCTACGATTGACGCGGAAATTGGCGATCACCGAACGCCGCTAGCCCCGATCCCGTTTACTCACCAACCTCCTGTAGTGGATTTGTCGGTAGGGGAAATTCCCGATGTGCCAGATTTACAGTTACCAGAAGCCCCGGCTGAAATTGAAATTACTATTCCCCCCGAACCGTTTATTGATATACCGGGAAACAGCAACTTAACTCGGCCCGAAATTAACATAGATCCTACGCAGGTGCGTCAGACTGCTGAGCGAATGTTAGAAGTATTTCGAGAATTGCGAACGGATATGCAGGGGCATATTGAATCTAGTCTTTCGAATGTGCTAGATCAGTGTTTCCCGAACTTGGGCATCCAGCGGGATAAAATGGATGAGTACTTAACTGACTTCTTATGCGGAAACACTACTGCGCTCACTACTGAAATTGAAGAACAGATATACCGTAGGCAGAGAGACCGGGCGGTGTTAGAGCAAATGCGGCTACAAGAAGAGGTAGAGGGTCGAGCGGCCAGAACCAATAACCCCATCATGCCTGCCTCTACCCACGCTCTATTACTGCAAGTGGCGGAGTCGCAGGCAGTAAATATTACAGAGGTCAACTTAGCAGCTACCGAGCAGCAGGCTAAACGCCAGCTTGACCAAATCCGGTACGTGATTGATACCGTAATGAAGCTGAAAGAATTGTATTTAAACCAACGTACCAGGGAATACGAGCTGCTGCTGCAAGTTAATCAAGCCGCGCTTCGCGGGGGCCAACAGTACGCGGATATATTGGTTAACGCTTATAACGTAACTTTGGCGGTGTTTCGGGCGGAGTTAGAGTTGTTCAACGCTGAGCTAGCTGAGCTGCGTTCGATTAGAGAGTTTGCGGTGCTGCAACTTGATGTGTACAAAACAAAATTGCAGGCAGAAGAAATAAAATCCAACATCAATCGGGACAGAGTGGATGCGTACCGAGCGAGAATCGACGGGGTGTCTGCGATATATAACGCCACTAATCAACGGATCACTGCATTAGTAAACATTGCCGAGCTAAAGAAAGCGCCGCTCGAAGTCTTTCGTGCACAGGCAGACGCGTACCGCGCGTACATTTCAGGAGTAGAGGCAGATGTTGGAGTGTACCAAGCCCTAATCAACGCAGATGTCGCAGTACTAGAAGGGCAAATTAGTCAAGTGCGCGCGTTTGGTACGTTAAAAGACATCGAAATAAAAGATAAAGAGTTACAACTAGAGGTGGTGCGGGTGGCCAGCCAATACAACGAGTTGCGCCTGCAGCAATACCAAGCAGAATTGGCTTTTGTGGAGTTACAAAAAAATATCGACGCTCTGACTATTGATGCGGCGAAAGCCGGGTTGGATTCTGACTTGGATAAATACAGAATCCAAGCGGGAAACGCTATTGAGGAATTTAAAGCAGTCACGTCAATAAAAGTAGCTCAAGCAGATTTGAACCGACAGTATGCATCGGAGTTCGGTAATCTCAGTCTAGGGTTTCAGCAACTGTTGCAGTCTCAAGCCACAGCAAACGCCGCTGTGTTAAACTCAGCAGCCAGTACGTTGGGTGACATAGGGGCTGCTGCATTAGCAGGGATAAACAACATCGCGAGCGTCAGTTCGCAAACTAACTTTGAAGGATAACCGAATGCCTATTGCGTCTACCATTCAGGAGGAGGATGATCGCAGTTTAGTGACCGCTGCTTCAAAAAAAGTAAAAGATCAACTTAAGGAAGAGGGGAAGGTGCCCGAACCGTCTCCGAGTTTTTTCGATTCATTAGGGGCGTCTGAACAACAAAGGGATATTTTTGATAAAATCCGTTCGGGTTTTTCCGGCATCCTACCTAGTACCTCTGGTCCTACGGGGTTTGCTGCTCTTGCCCCCAGCGATGCGCAACTCGATTCATTTGCCGCCCCTGGGTTATTCGGTACGCCTACTCCTACCTCTAATGCACTAC
>Ga0102954_1000437_pt1 | contig 12628 bp, 11 predicted proteins | sample SalPonA_C_H2O_MG_FD_78511 | JGI IMG/M metagenome (GOLD analysis project Ga0102954, IMG submission 78511) | Water microbial communities from South San Francisco under conditions of wetland restoration - Salt Pond MetaG R2A_C_H2O_MG | ecosystem: Environmental > Aquatic > Non-marine Saline and... | reverse complement strand
TTATATAACTAAATCTTATCTTTATTAAGTTAAATATACCATTAATTAAATTAATCTATAAAATAATATAATCACAAAATTTATGAATAAAAGAAGATGATTTGAACAAAATTTTTGATGTAATTGTATTAGGTGGAGGTCCTGCTGGAATATTAGCTAGTATAAGTGCCGCTAAAGAAAATAAAAAAGTTTTATTAATAGAAAAACTTAATAATATCGCTGCAAAATTAAAAGCTACTGGTGGAGGTAAATGTAATCTTACAAATACTCTTTCAACAGAAGAATTTATGGCTAAATTTGGTAAAAATGGCCGATTTATGAGTGAAGCTTTAAATAACTTTAATGCAGATGATTTAAGGAAATTTTTTAATAGTATCGGTGTAGAAACAATTGCAAGAGATGGTTTTAGAGTTTTTCCAATAAATCATAGTTCTAGCATAATTTTAAGCTCTTTAAATGATGAATTAAAAAGATTAAATGTAGAAATAAAAACAGCTGTACATATCAATGAAATCAATAAAGATAATGAAGTATTTTATTTAAAATCAGAGAATGAAACTTATAATTCAAATAATGTTATTTTGGCAACTGGAGGATTAGGTTATCCTGTTTTAGGTGCAACTGGAGATGGGTATACTTATGCAAAAAACTTTGGTCACAAAGTCACTGATACACATCCTGCTATGATGCCACTTTTTACAAAGGAAAAGAATTTTGCAGCTTGTAAAGCAGATACTATAGCAAAAGCAATTTTGAAAGTTGATATTCCAAAATATAAAAAACTTAAATTAACAGGAGATTTAATTTTTACAAAAGAAGGACTAAGGGGTCCTGTAATACTAGATTTTGCTAGAGAAATAACTCCAATTCTTGCAAAATACAATGAAGTACCACTTTTAATAAATTTCTTAAAAGGAAAAAATGAAGAAGATATTTATAAACATATTAAAAATCAAATATCTAAAAATCCTGAAGCAAATATACTACAAATACTAGAAACACTTTTAGCTTCTAGTGTAGCAAATCAAATTCTTAATATTTGTGATATTGAACCTAATTTAAGATTTAAACAAATTGAAGGAATAAAAAGAGAAAAACTTGTTAAAACTTTAGCTTGGACACCTTTTACAATAACAGGTCACGATGGTTTTAGAAATGCTATGATTACTAGAGGTGGAGTTGATTTAAAACAAATTGATCCAAAAACTATGCAAAGTAAATTAATTGATGGTTTATATTTTTGTGGTGAAATAGTAAATATTGATGGACCTTGTGGTGGATATAATCTTCAATGGTCTTTTTCTAGTGGATTTTTAGCTGGTAAACTTAGAAAATAATTTTTTTAATTTATTTTACTTATAAAAAAAGGGAAGTCATTATGACTTCCCTTTTTTAATGCCAAGATAGTAAAGACTATCTTGAAGTAACTAAAGTAGTTAAATGCTCTTTAGAAACTTGGTTGAAGTTTAAGTATTTATAAACTCCATCTTTATTTTGCTCAGTAATTTTAGCAGGAACAATTTCCATATACTCAGCAGCAGTTGGAAGTCTTCCAAGTAATGCAGATACTGCAGCCATTTCAGCAGAACCTAAATAAACTTTAGAGTTTTTACCAAGTCTGTTATCGAAGTTTCTTGTAGAAGTTGAGAATACAACTGAACCTTCAGAAACTTGTGCTTGGTTACCCATACATAAAGAACATCCTGGAATCTCTAATCTAGCACCAGCAGCACCAAAGATTGCGTAGTAACCTTCTTGAGTTAATTGAGCTTCATCCATTTTTGTTGGTGGTGCAACCCATAATTTAGCAGCAACTTCACCCTCACCTTTAACAACTTCACCTAAAGCTCTGAATAATCCGATGTTAGTCATACAAGAACCAACGAATACTTCATCAATTTTCTTAGGTCTATTTTCATCAGCTAAGATGTTTGATAATGTATCAACATCATCTGGATCGTTTGGACAAGCTAATAATGGCTCAGTAATAGTATTTAAGTCAATTTCAATAACTGCTTTATACTCAGCATCAGCATCTGGAGTTAATAACTCTGGATTTGCTAACCATTCTTTCATTTTGTCAGCTCTTCTTTGAAGAGTTCTAGCATCTTCGTAACCTTCTTCAATCATTTTTTCAATTAAAGCGATGTTTGAAGATAAGTACTCAATGATTGGTTCTTTATCTAATTGAACAGAACAAGCTGCTGCTGATCTTTCAGCTGCTGAATCTGATAATTCGAATGCTTGCTCAACTTTTAAGTCAGGTAAACCAGCGATTTCGATAATTGTTCCAGCGAATACATTCTTTTTGTTTTTCTTAGGTACAGTTAATAAACCATCTTGAATTGCTTGATAAGGAATAGCATTAACTAAATCTCTTAAAGTAATTCCTGGTTGCATTTCACCTTTGAATTTAACTAATACAGACTCAGGCATAGTTAATGGCATCATACCAGTTACACCAGCAAATGCAATTAAACCAGAACCAGCTGGGAATGAAATACCAATTGGGAATCTAGTATGTGAATCTCCACCAGTACCAACAGTATCTGGTAAACATAATCTATTTAACCATGAGTGAATAACACCATCACCTGGCTTAAGTGTAACACCACCTCTTGAGTTGATGAAATCTGGTAATGTGTGTCTTAATTTAATGTCTGCAGGTTTTGGATAAGCAGCAGTGTGACAGAATGATTGCATAACCATATCAGCACCAAATGATAATGCTGCTAATTCTTTAATCTCATCTCTTGTCATTGGTCCAGTTGTATCTTGTGATCCAACAGTAGTTGCGATTGGCTCAACATACATACCAGGTTTAACACCTTCAATACCACAAGCTCTACCAACCATTTTTTGTGCTTGAGTAAATCCTTTACCGTTATCAGCTGGTTGCTCAGGAGCAATAAACATATCAGAAGCACCTAATCCTAATACTTCTCTTGCTTTTGCAGTTAAACCTTTACCAATAATTAATGGAATTCTTCCACCTGCTCTCATTTCATCAGTTAATGTATTTGGAGCTAATTTAAATTCAGAAACTACTTCACCATTTTTAGTGATTTGTCCTGCGTATGGTTTTACAATAATTTCATCACCAGTTTCTAAAGCATCAACTGGAGCTTGAATTGGTAAACAACCTGAATCTTCTGCAGTGTTGAAGAAAATAGGAGCAATAATAGAACCAATTACAACACCACCAGTTCTTTTATTAGGAACACCTGGAATATCTCTACCCATGTGCCATTGTACAGAGTTAATACCTGATTTTCTTGAAGAACCAGTACCAACAACATCACCAACGTATGCTAATGGATTTCCTTTTTCTTTAAGTTCTTTCATTGTATCTAATGGATTTTCCATTCTTGATTGTAACATTGCAGTTGCATGTAATGGAATATCTGGTCTTGTAAATGCAACAGTAGCAGGAGATAAATCATCTGTATTTGTTTCACCAGGAATTTTGTAAACAGTTAATTTAATTTCTTCTTCTAAAGCTGGTTTATTAGTAAACCACTCAGCGTTAGCCCATGATTCAATTACTTCTTTAGCTCTTGCATTTCCAGCATCCATTAAATCTTTAACGTCATTGAATGCATCATATACTAAGATTGTGTTTTTTAATTGAGTAGCAGCTAAATCAGCAACTTCTTCAACTTTTAATGCGTCGATTAATGGAGTAACATTAAATCCACCCATCATAGTTCCTAAGATTTCAACAGCTTCAGCTTTTGAAATAACAGAACAATTAATGTTCCCTTGAACTACATCATTTAAAAATGCAGCTTTAACGTATGCAGCATCATCAACACCTGGGTTGATTTTGTTTTTGAATAAATCTAAACAGTAATCTGCTTCTTCAACAGTATCTGCTTTTAGTAATTCTACTAACTCAGCAGTTTGCTCAGCAGTTAAAGCTAATGGAGGTAATCCACCTTCATTAAGTCTTTCTTCAGTATGTGCTTTGTAATCAGCTATTAAACTCATATAGTATCTCCTATCTAATTTTGAAAAGTTAATCGATTATATCATAATAAGAAATAAAATACTTGTACAATTATTGTAATTAAAGCCCAAGTTTAATATTATGTAAATAAAAGTTACACTATTGCTACTATTACTCCTAAAACTTATATTATAATGCTATTTACGATAAAATTTATATATGTTTTAAGATATATTTGATGTTCATTTTTGTTACATAAATGAATAAGTAGTGTACAATTATTGTACATAAAAGGATTATTTTGAATTTAGAAAAATTAAAAGAGCTTGAAAAAAAGATATATAATGAAATTCCTATGACTAGACTCATGGAACTAAAATTAGTAAATATTGATGATAAATATTTTAAAACATCAGCACCTTTAGATATAAATGTAAATGATAAAGGAAGTGCTTTTGGAGGTAGTTTAAGTTCTATAGCCATAATATCATCATGGTGTTTATCAAAGCTTATTAGTGATGAGTTAGGTTTTGAAAATGTAGATATATTAGTTATAAAAAATCATAGTAGTTTTAAAAAGCAAGTTACAAATGATATTGTATGTTTATGCACAATTCCTACACAAAAAGATATTAATATTTTAAAAGAAAAACTTAAAACTAAAGAAAGTGCTTCTCTAAAAATTCATGCCAAAATTGTTCAGGATGATGAAACTTGTATGGATTATGAAGGAATATATGTAATAAAAAAAAGGTAGTCATTATGAAAATATTATACATTCTATTTCTTATATCTTCATTTTTAAGTGCAAAAACTTATGAAGGAACTTATAAAATTAGTTATGGAATTTTTGGAGAATTAGGAGAAGCAAAAACTACCCTAACAATAGATAATGACATATACACTATTGATATACTTGCAAAAGCTACAGGTTTTGCAAAATTTTTGAGTAATGGAAAAGTTGAACGATATTTTAGTAAAGGTAAAATTATTAATAATGAGTTTTACTCAAATGAATTTATAACAAAAAAATCTAACAATACAAAAGAAAAAACAAAGCTTTATACTTTTGATTATGATAAAAAAACTATTTACTTAAATTCCATTAGTAAGAAATTACAAACAACTTATTCTAATAACTTTGAAGAAAGTAACTCCAAATGGATAACAAGTAAATCAAACAGTGAAAATAGCTTTTTTACAACAAATGATATTTTGTCACTATTTTTTAATGTAACTAAATCAATAAAAACCTTAGATAGAAATATTAAATATGAATATAAAACATTAGGTGCAAAAGCTGAAAATGGAAAAATCAATTTTCACTTTCCTAATGTTAAAGAGAAAAACTCCTTAGATAGTTTTTTTAAAAATAAAAATGATAAATTAATAGTAACACTTAATCAACCAATTTTTTCTAGTAAAAATGGCGAACTCATGATATCTGTAAACAATGATGGTTTTTGTAATAAAGCTATTTTAAAGGATGTACTTATGTTTGGCGATATTACAGGAGAATTGGTTGATTTTAGAACAAGGAATTAATATATGAAAAAATACATTTTGCTTTTAATGGTGGCCTTAATTTTTGTTTCATGTACATCAAAAACACCATATACAAACAGATCTCAAATGATATTAATGTCTGAAAGTGAAGAATTATCTTTAGGAGAAAAAAGTTATAACCAAGCCTTAGAGCAGTTAGAAGTTATAAAAAATACCTATAATGCAAACCGAGTTAAACAAATTGGAGAAAGAATTGCAGCTGTTTCAGATAAGAAAGATTATGAATGGGAATTTAGTTTAGTAAAAAATGATGCGGCAAATGCTTTTTGTTTACCTGGTGGAAAAGTTGTTGTTTTTACAGGAATATTAAAATACGCTAAAAATGATGACCAGTTAGCAACAGTAATCTCACATGAAATTGCTCATGCGTTAGCAAGACATGGAGCTGAAAGAGTTAGTATGTCTAAAGTTAAATCAGGAATTGGAACAATAGGAAATATTGTTTTAACTGGAATTGGTTCACCTTATTCAAATGTTTTTAATCAAGCTTACGGAATTACAACTCAGTTTGGTGTGATGTTACCTTATGGAAGAATGCACGAACACGAAGCTGATGAAATTGGAATAATACTTATGAAAAAAGCAGGTTATAATATTAGTGAAGCATTAAATTTTTGGTCAAATATGAGTCAAAATAGTAAAGGAAACGTTGAATTCTTTTCTACTCACCCTAGCAGTGAAAACAGAATTACTCATATTAAAGAAATCATTGCAAGAATAGAAGGATAAATCCATTTCTATTCTTATTCTATTCTTTTGATTTAGACTAGTTTATTAAGCAATATTAGTGAAAACTGCTTGAACATCATCATCATCTTCAAGCTTTTCTAATAGCTTTCCAATTTCATCTTGTTGCTCTTCACTAAATTCTTGTGGATTATTTGAAATTCTTTTTAACTCAGCTTTAGTTAATTCAATTCCTAATTCTTCAAACTTATTATTCATATTACCAAATTCTGTATATTCAGCAATTGCAATACATACACCCTCTTCTTCTTCAAGCTCTTCAAGGCCTGCATCAATTAGTTCTAATTCTAATTCTTCTAATTCCATATCAGGTTTGTTAAATTCAAAAATAGCTTTTCTATCAAACATAAACTCTAAAGATCCTGTTGGTACTAATTGACCACCGTTTTTGTTAAAATGCATTTTTACATTTGCAACTGTTCTTGTGTTGTTATCTGTAGCACACTCAACAAATACTAAAACCCCATGAGGACCTTTACCTTCAAAGTTAACATCAACATAATTAGCTGAGTCTTTACCTGTAGCTCTTTTAATAGCTGCTTCAATATTCGCTTTTGGTAAGTTTTGAGCTTTTGCATTTAATATCGCAGTTCTTAAAGCAGAATTTGACTCAGGATCTCCTCCACCATCTTTTGCTGCAATCTCGATAGCTTTTGCTAGTTTAGGGAACACTCTTGACATTGCTCCCCATCTTTTCATCTTAGCTGCTTTTCTATATTCAAAGGCTCTACCCATTATCTCTCCAATTATAAATAATTAAATTTTTGTGGATTATAACAAGTTTGCTATAAAGATAAGTTTTAAACAAAATAATCTATTTAAACATTTTTTACACAATTATTAAATATAATACTTTTAAAATTATAAATTGGATTGAACTTGATTAGAAAATTACTATTAACTTTTATATTTACTATTAGCTTAAGTACTGCAAATTCAGATTTTGCAAATGATGACATGATGATAAGTGACAGTTTTATGAATGAATTTGATGATTCAAGTAACTACAATGGCAAAACTGATTTTGATCCATTATCTGGTTACAATAGATTTATGACAAATGTAAATGATAAAGCTTATACATATGTGTTACAACCTGTAGCAAATGGATATAGAACTGTTACTCCTGAATTCTTTAGAGATGGATTAGGAAATGTTTTAGATAATTTACTTTTTCCAATAAGATTTGCAAATAACTTACTTCAGTTAAAATTTGAAAACTCAGCAATTGAGTTATCTAGGTTTTTAATAAATTCTACTATTGGAGTAGCTGGAATATTTGATGTTGCAGATTCACAATTTGGATTAAAAGAAAAGAAAGAAGACTTAGGTCAAACATTAGGTCACTATGGAGTTGGAGAAGGATTTCATATAGTTTTACCATTACTAGGGCCATCAAATGTTAGAGATTTAATAGGTTTAAGCGTAGATACTTTAGCAAATCCTTTAAATATGTATTATGATGATAAATTAAAATATAAAATTCCAGATACTAGTTCACAAGAGTTAATGTACACAGGAATTAAAGTTGTTAGTGATTCACCAAAACAAATGGATCAGTATCAAGCTGTAAAAGCTGGAACAATTGACCTTTATCCAGTAATTAAAGAGTACTATAATATGAAAAGAGAAAAGGAAATAAATGAATAATAAATTTTTCAAAAAACTATTAATAGCATTTTTATTTTTAGCTACATCACTATTTGCTTTAGAAAAAGATTCTATTAAGTCAGAAATGACTTCAAAAATGAATTTAGTTTTAAATATTCTTGATAATAAGGAATTTAATTTAGAACAAAAAAACAATGAAATCATAAAAGTTATGGATGAAGTTTTTGATTACACAATTATGTCTAAAATAGCTCTTGGTAAAAATTTAAAACAACTAAAAAGTAAAGCACAATTTGATGATTTTAAAAATGCTTTTGAAACATCATTAAAAAAATCATATTCAGACAAACTACATTTATATGATAATCAAAAATTAGAAATTGTTGATTTAATACCATACAAAAATACTAGATTACAATTACAAACAAAAGTTATCGGTGATAATGAAGTTTATAATATAAACTACAACTTTTATGAAGATAAAAAAACTTCACAATGGTATATTTATGATGTTGAATTAATTGGTGTAAGTATCTTACAAACTTATAGAAAACAGTTTGATGGTGTATTAGCAAACAACGATATTAACTATTTAATTACAGAATTAAAAAAGTAGTTATCTAATATATGATAAAAAAAATTTATGACTTTATTTTAAAGTTCCCTAAATCAGTATTAGTAGTATTTACTACTATTTTACTTATTTTGGGTTCTTATTCAACTCAACTTGAGATTGATGCTTCTTCAGAAACTTTACTTATGGATGATGACAAAGATTTAAAATTCTCTAGAGAAGTATCAAAAAGATATGCTTCTAGTGAATTCTTACTTTTAACATTCCAACCAAAAAATGGAAATCTTCTATCAAATGAGTCCCTTGACACAATTGAAAATATTTCAAAAGATTTACTAAAACTAGATAGTGTTGTTTCAATAAAATCTATTTTAAATGTACCCTTACTTGAATCACCTGTTAAGCCTATTAGTGAATTAATAGATGGGATTAAAACACTTGAGAATAGAGACTTTGATGAAAAACTTGTAAAAAAAGAATTCACAACTTCACCTTTATATAAAAATAATCTTGTTAGTGAGGACTTTAAAACTACAGCTATTATTTTAGATTTGAAAGATGATATAGTTTATAGAACTCTTTTAGATAAAAGAAATGAATTACTTAAGAAAAAAAGAGAAAGTACTCTTACACAAGAAGAAGCCCTACTTCTAAAAAAAGTTATAGTTGAGTTTAAAAAACATAGAGATGAAACTAGAATATATACAGATAAACAAATAAAAGAAATTAGAAATATTGTTGCAAAATACCAAGATAAAGCAAATATATTCCTTGGTGGGGTAAATATGATTGCAAATGATGTTGTAAATTTTGTAAAAAACGACTTACTAATTTATGGTACATCTTTAGCTTTTATAATTATCTTTTTACTTTGGTTTATTTTTAGAAATATTCATTGGATAGCAATTCCTGTAGCAATTTGTTTCTTATCTGTAATTTCAACAGCGGGTATTTTAGGATTGTTTAACCTTGAAGTTACAGTAATATCTTCAAACTTTATTTCTTTACAGTTAATTATCACTATATCTATTGTAATGCATTTAATTGTTAGATATAGAGAATTAAATAAAAGATTTAAAAATGCATCACAGTACAAACTTGTAATTAATACAATGCTATCAAAATTAAATCCATCATTTTTCGCAATCATCACAACAATAACAGGATTTTTCTCTTTAGTTTTATCTCACATTCAACCTGTAAAAAACCTAGGTCTTATGATGAGTGCTGGAGTTGGTATTTCTTTATTTATAGCCTTTATAATTTTTCCTTTGATTTTAATATTAATGAAGAAAAAAGAAGAAAAGAAAAAAGAAAATGAATCTAGTTTTTCTTTAATTGACAATAGTATTAAAATTATTCAAAACAGAGGTTTTTTAATAGTTACATCTAGTATAGTTGTAGTTATTTTTGCATTAACAGGAGCTACAAAACTAATTGTTGAAAATAGTTTTATTAACTATTTTAAAAAATCTACTGAAATATATAAAGGTATGGAAGTAATAGATCAAAATCTAGGAGGAACAACTCCTTTAGATATTGTAATAAAATTTAAAAAACCAGTTGAAGAAGAAACAAATGAAGAACCTAGTTTCTTAGATGATTTTTTAGATGAATTTGCAAGTGATGAAAATGATCCTAAATATTGGTTTAGTCAAGATAAACTAGACACTATAAATAAAATACATGACTATTTAAATTCACTTGAAGAAATTGGTACTGTTCAATCTTTATCAACTTTATTAAAGATTGGAAAAAGATTAAATGATGGAGAAGAGTTAGATGGATTAATGCTAGCTTTACTTTATGAAAAACTTCCAAACGAATATAAAAACTTGATTATTTCACCATATGTAAGCATAGAAAATAATGAAGCTAGAATTTCAACTAGAATAATAGATTCTAATCCAGATTTAAGAAGAGATGAATTAATTAAAAAAATAAATACTGATATTAATAATATGATAAATCCTGATACAACGGAAGTTAGATTATCAAATTTAATGATTATGTACAATAATATGCTTCAATCACTTTTTGATTCTCAAATTTCAACTTTAGGTTTCGTTTTAAGTTTATTATTTGTAATGTTCTTGATATTATTTAGATCAATAAAAGTTGCAATTATTGCAATAATTGCAAATATCATTCCTATTTCTATTTTATTTGGAATAATGGGTTGGCTAAATATTCCATTGGATATTATGACTATAACAATTGCAGCTATTTCTATTGGTATCGGTGTTGATGATACAATTCACTATATTCATAGATACAAAGAAGAATTTAAACATGACCATAACTATGTAAATGCAATGATAAGAGCACATAAATCTATTGGATATGCTATGTATTATACATCAGTTGTAATAATGGTTGGTTTTTCAATTTTAGTATTATCTAACCTTATTCCAACTATTTATTTTGGATTATTGACAGTTGTTGTTATGATGAGTTTATTAGCATCAGCTCTTTTATTATTGCCAAGATTAATGATAATGTTCAGACCATATGAAAGTTTAAGAAAATGAAAATAGCTATATACTGTGGTTCGTCATTTGGAAAAGATGATTCTTTTAAAAATGAAGCTATAAATATAGTTTCATATTTAAAGTCAAAAAATGACTCTATTGTTTATGGTGGATCTGAATCAGGAATAATGGGTGTAATTTCAAATCATGCATTAAGTTTAGATATGGAAGTTATAGGTGTTATTACAAATAAACTTGCAAGTTTAGAGAGAGAAAATAAACATCTTCACAATATAATAAAAGTTGAAACCATAAGAGAAAGAAAAGAAATAATGCTTTTGAAAAGTGATGCTTTCTTAGTACTTCCTGGAGGACTTGGAACTTTAGATGAAATATTTGAAGTCTTAACTTTAATTCAAGTTGGCGATATAAACAAACCTTGTGCATTTTTCAATCTGAATGGTTATTATGATAAATTAAAAGAGTTTTTATACTCTTGTGTTGAAAATGGATTTATTCAAAAAAGATTTGTTGACATGATTCTTTTTGATGACCAAATTTCAAATATACACTCTCATTTTACAAACTACAAAAAAGTAAAAGCAAAATGGGATTAAAATAGGATAAATTCTATCCTATTTACTTCTTGTTAACTTTTTATTTATTCAATGTTAATTGCCATAGTTTATAATTGAAGTATGAATTAAGTAAATACTTAATCATCCGAAAAAATTTTAATTTATCTCTCCCACAAATTAATACAAAACACAAGTCACAAAAAAGGGGTTTCTCCTTTCCCCCTTTTTAATCAAGCTATCAATTTTATTCTATTACAATCAAAAAAAATTTAGGCTATACAATGAAAAAATATTTACTTTTTGATAATGATGGAGTTCTAGTTGAAACTGAAGAATACTACTATAAAGCTAGTAAGAGAGCTTTAAAAGAGTTTTTTGATGTTGATGTAGGATTTGAACAATATATGAAATTAATGACTGATGGCAAAGGTGTATGGCTAGCTGCACCAAATGCAACTAAAGAAGAAATCATAACAGCAAGAACACAAAGAGACATCTACTATCAAGAGTATTTAAAAACAGAAGATTTAGCCATAACAGGAATTCATGAAATTCTAAAAGATTTGAGTAAAGATTGTAAAATGGGAATAGTTACAACATCAAGAAGAGTAGATTTTGAAATAATTCATAAAAATAGAGGTATCACAGACTTTATGGATTTTGTTTTATGTGTTGAAGATTACCCAAGGGCGAAACCCTACCCTGATCCATATTTAAAAGGCCTTGAGCTTTTTAATGCTAAAAGAGATGAAGCCTTAGTAATTGAAGATTCACAAAGAGGATTAATATCTGCAAATAATGCAAATATAGATTGTGCCATTGTTCATAATGAATTCACAAAAACTCAAGATTTTTCAACGGCACAATTTAAGATAGATAAATTATCTGATTTAAGAAGTATTCTATCTTAGAAACAACAATAAAACTACTTATCGTAATTTAATGCTTGTTTTAAATAAGCTTCTATTACATCTGCTTTAGTTTCACCAACAAACTTTTGAACTAATACACCAGATTTTGTGTACATAAACATTTCAGGGACTTTTTGTATATCATAAACTTCAGATGCTAATCTAAGATTTTCATCACCATATGTAATTGTATAATTAATTCCATATTGTTCTTTGAACTC
>Ga0102954_1000429_pt1 | contig 12762 bp, 11 predicted proteins | sample SalPonA_C_H2O_MG_FD_78511 | JGI IMG/M metagenome (GOLD analysis project Ga0102954, IMG submission 78511) | Water microbial communities from South San Francisco under conditions of wetland restoration - Salt Pond MetaG R2A_C_H2O_MG | ecosystem: Environmental > Aquatic > Non-marine Saline and... | reverse complement strand
CTAATAAACTTAGAAAAAGACCATTGCTTCAAGATATGGAAGCAGCTACTAAACTTTTCAATGAAAGAGCACCTCAATATGAGGCTTGTGCAGATATCGTTGTAAATGTAGAAAATAAAGATATAAATTTAATAGTTGAAGAAATTTTAGGACAGATATAAATGAAAATAATAAATACACAAGATAGCAATTTTAATCAAGAATTTGAAACTATTTTAGCAAGAGCTAAAAGTGACATCAAAGGTGTATCTCAAATAGTAACTGGGATTATTGATGAAATTGTTGAAGAAGGAAATGTTGCTTTAAAAAGACACATTGAAAAGTTTGATAGATGGGAAGTTAAAAGTGATGATGAACTTTTAATCTCTCAAGATGATATGAAAAAAGCATATGAAAATATTGATGAAAAATTAAGAGATGCTTTACATACTGCATATGATAGAATTAAAAGATATCATGAAAAACAATTACCTAAGTCTTGGATTGATTTTGAAGCAAATGGAACAATTTTAGGACAAAAAGTAACACCTGTTGATAAAGCAGGATTGTATATTCCTGGTGGAAAAGCTGCATATCCAAGTTCTTTATTGATGAACGCAGTTCCTGCGATTGTTGCTGGAGTTGAAGAGATTGTAGTTTGTACTCCAACACCTGATAATGAAGTTAATGAACTTTTATTAGCTGCTTGTCACTTATGTAAAGTTTCAAAAGTTTACAAAGTAGGTGGAGCAAGTGCCGTTGCTGCAATGGCTTATGGAACACAAACAATTCCAAAGGTTGATGTAATAACAGGACCTGGAAATATTTTTGTGGCAACTGCTAAAAAATTAGTATTTGGTGAAGTAAATATTGATATGATAGCAGGACCTTCTGAAATTGGAATTTTAGCTGATGAAACTGCTAAGCCAAATTATTTAGCAATTGATTTATTAAGTCAAGCAGAGCATGATGAAATGGCAAGTTCAATTATGATTACAACTTGTGAAGATGTAGCTAAAGCAACTTCTGATGAGGTTGAAAATTATTTAAAAACTTTAAGTAGAGAAACAATAGCAAGAAAATCTATTGAAGAAAGAGGTGCTATTATTGTAGCTTCTTCTATGACTGAAGCAATTGAACTTATGAATGAAATTGCACCTGAACACTTAGAAGTTATGACTAAAAATTCATTTGAATTATTACCATATATCAAACACGCTGGTGCGATTTTCTTAGGTGAAAATACTCCTGAACCTATTGGAGATTATATAGCAGGACCTAATCATACTTTACCTACTGGAAGTACGGCTAAATTTTATAGTCCATTAAATGTAGAAAACTTTATGAAAAAAAGTTCAATTATAAACTTCTCTAAAAATGCAATTGACGAATTAGGTGAAGCATGTGCATTATTAGCAGATACTGAAGGTCTAACAGCTCATGCTGAGTCTGTTAGAGTAAGATTAAAAGATTAATAAATTTAAAGAAAAATAAATAAAAGGAAAAAACATGGCATCGTTTAAAGATTGGTTTACAGAAGATGAAGATGATATTTTTATGGGGAGCCCAAGCTCAAAATTTTTTGATGTATCAAGGGAAGCATCAAAAGAAGTTGTTGAAGATGAATGGGATAAGGTTATTGAGAAGTTAGCAGTTATGGAAATGATGCTTTCAAAAGGTAAGGGTCCAGAGTTCGATTTAAGTGAAGAAATTAAAAACTTTGTTTTTGAAAATGAAAAAGAAGTGAACTCTATGAAAAAAGGTTTATATGTAGAGTTAACTGGTGAAATAATCTGTAGATTAGATTCATAAGGTAATATATTGGAAGAACTAGAACAAGTTAAACAACAAATTATACATTTTGTTAAAGAATGCAATCATCAAAAAAGCTTAGATTTATTAGATAATCTTGCTACTGGAAAGATGTTAAGATCTAAACTTATTTTAAAAATTGCAGGAGTTTCTAAAGAATCTTTAGAGCTATGTGCAGTTGTTGAGATGATTCACGCAGCTTCACTTTTACATGATGATGTAATTGATGAGGCTGATACAAGAAGGGGAAAACCTTCTGTAAATGCTTTGTTTGATAATAAAACTGCAATTATGTTTGGAGATATTTTATATTCAAAAGCTTTTACACAATTAACACAAATGGATAAAAAAATTGCATACACTGTTTCAAATGCTGTAACTTTATTAAGTATTGGTGAAATGGATGATGTAGATTTAACTGATAATTTTAATAGTTCTTACGATAAATATCTTGATATGATTTATAAAAAAACAGCTTCATTAATAGAAGCTGCTTCTAGAAGTGCAGCTATTTTAGCTGGACTAAATGAAGAAAAATATGCTTTATATGGAAAAAATCTTGGATTGGCTTTTCAAATGATTGATGATATTTTAGATATTACTCAAGATTCAAAAACACTTGGAAAACCTGCAATGCTTGATTTTGTTGAAGGTAAGGTAACTATTCCTTATCTGCTTTTACATGAAAGATTAGAAAATAAAGAAAAACTAGAGTCATTGTATAAAAAAGAGTTATCTAATGAAGAATCAAATTGGATAAAACAACAAATGAATGAAACTAAAGCTTTAGAGGATTCAATTAATTTAGCAAAAAAAATTGGTAATGAAGCAATAAATGTTGTTAAAGATGAAGCAAATAGCGAAACTTTAGTTTTAATTATGAAAGCAATGACTGAAAGAGAGTTTTAGTTATGAGTTATTTAATAATCTCTTTTTCTCACAAAAATACAGACATTCAATTAAGAGAAAAACTTGCATTTAATAGTGATGAAGAAAAAGAGAGATTTCTAAGAAAAATTGCTAGTGATGAAATTACTAAAGAAGTAGTTTTATTGTCAACTTGTAATAGAGTTGAAATTATTACTAGGTCTATTAATATAAAGCAAAGTGGTAAAAACATCATAGAAAAATTATCATCTTATGCAGGTGTTGATTTTGATATGCTGTATGATAGAGCTGATATATATGATAATGATGGTGCTGTTCATCATCTTTTTACTGTCGCTTCTGCCCTTGATTCTTTAGTTATTGGTGAAACTCAAATTGTAGGTCAATTAAAAGATGCCTACAGATTTTCATCTGATAGAGGCTTATGTGATGTAAAAATGAATAGAATCATGCATTATGCTTTTAAATGTGCAGCTAATGTAAGAACAGCTACTTCTTTAGGAACAGGTTCTGTTTCAGTTGCTAGTACAGCTGTTGCTAAAGCAAAAGAAATTGTAGTTGATGCTACAAATGTTGATGCTTTAGTTATTGGTGCTGGTGAAATGAGTGAGTTAACTATCAAGCATTTATTATCAAGTGGATTTAGAGTTACAGTTACTAGTAGAAATATGAAAAAAGCTCAAGATTTAGCTGAAAGTTTTGAAGAACATATTTATGTTGAACCTTACGATAAATTAACTTCACTTTTAGATACTTCAACTGTAATGATAACAGCAACTTCAGCACCTTATCCAATTATTACAATAGAAAATACTAATGAAGTTTCAAAGTATAGATATTGGTTTGATATTGCAGTTCCAAGGGATATTGATGAAAATATAGATTATTCAAATCTAGAAATATATTCTGTGGATGATTTACAAGATATAGTTAATCAAAATATGTCTTTAAGAGCATCTCAAGCAAAACAAGCATATTCGATAGTTAGTAAAATGTCTATTGAGTTTTTTAGTTGGTTAAAAACTTTAGAAGTAGAACCACTTGTAAAACAACTTCATTTAAACGCACAAGAAGTTATTGAAAAAAAAGTTTCAAACGCAATAAAAAAAGGTTTTATTAAAGGTGAAGATAAAGAAAATATTGAAAAACTTTGTCAAACAGTTATTTCTGAATATTTACACACACCTTCAGTTCAAATAAAATCAATCTCAAAAAACATGGAATGTGATGTAGTTATTGGAGCGATACAAAGAGTATTTGGAATCAATAGTGATGCAAACATTGATATGACATGTGAACATTTATCAAAAAAATTAAAATAGGAATAATCATTTATGAAATTTAGTAATTTATTTATACCAACAACAAAAGAAACTCCAAATGATGCAACTTTACCGTCACATCAATATCTTGTTAGAGGTGGATTTGTAGCTCAGACGGGAGCTGGAATTTATGATTTTATGCCATTAGGAAAAATGGTATTAGATAAAATTAGAGCTGTTGTAAAAGAAGAAATGGATAATGCAGGAGCAAATGAAGTTCAGTTTGGTTTTGTTACACCATTATCATTATGGGATGAATCAGGTAGATCAACTACTATGGGAAATGAATTACTAAGATTCAAAGATAGAAAAAATGGTGATTATGTATTATCTCCTACAAACGAAGAAGCTGTTGTTAATATGGTAAAAAATAGAGTAACATCATATAAAGATTTACCAGTTCATTTATATCAAATAAATACAAAATTTAGAGATGAAGCAAGACCTAGATTTGGTTTAATGAGAGGTAGAGAATTCTTAATGAAAGATGGATATTCATTCCATTCTAGTCAAGAGGACTTAGTTAGAGAATTCAATCTAATGGAAGAAACTTATAAGAAAATCTACACAAGACTTGGATTAGAATTTAGAGTTGTTGAAGCTGATAGTGGTGCTATTGGTGGAAGTGGTTCAAAAGAATTCCATGTTTTAGCAAATAGTGGAGAAGATACAATTGTAGTTTGTGATTCATGTGATTATGGAGCTAATATTGAAGCTGCAATTAGAAAACCTAATCAAAAAGAAAAATTAGAAACAATTTCTCAAGAAAAAGTTGAAACTCCAAATTGTAAAACAATTGATGAAGTAAGTACTTTTTTAAATGTAGATGCATATTATTCAATGAAAGCAGTTATTAAAAAAGCAATTTTTGAAGATACAACAAAAATTGCAGTGTTCTTTGTAAGAGGAACGGATGAATTAGAAGAAACTAAAGCATGTAATTCTGTTGGTGCTTTAGAATTAGAAGATGCTAGTGAAGATGATATTTCTAATGCTGGTTTAGTAGCTGGTTATTGTGGAATTGTTGGATTACCAAAAGATATTTTAGTTGTAATTGATAATGAATTAAAAGAAGATAATAACTTAGTTTGTGGAGCAAATGAAGAAAATTATCACTTAAAAGGTGTTGATCTAACTTCAATGGAAGATTTAGTATTTGCTGATTTAATTGCAGTTCAAGAGGGTGATATTTGTTCTTGTTGTGGTGGTAAATTATCATATACAAAAGGAATTGAAGCTGGACATATATTTCAGTTAGGAACAAAATATTCTGAAGCAATGAATGCAAACTTCTTAGATGCAAATGGTAAAACTCAACCATTTATTATGGGATGCTATGGTGTTGGTGTTTCAAGATTAGTTGCAGCGGTAATTGAACAAAATCATGATGAGAAGGGTTGTATTTGGACTAAAACAACTGCACCATTCTTAGTTGATGTAATTGTATCAAATGCAAAAAAAGAAGATGAACTAGATGCTGGTTTAAAAATCTACGAAGATTTAAAATCTAATGGAATAGATACTATTATTGATGATAGAAAAAAAGAGAGATTCGGATTTAAAATGGGTGACTTTGAGTTATTAGGTTTTCCATATGCTGTTGTTGTTGGTAAAAAATTACAAGATGGATTAGTTGAGATTGTAGATAGAAAAACATTAGAGAAAACAGAAGTTTCTATTAATGATGTTGCTTCTAGAATTCAAGAATTAATAAAGAACTAAAATAATTAAATAATAAATTATTATTTTTATAATATAATTTACTTAAAATATTTTACAAGGAACATAAAATGGATTCTAGCGTACAAGCTGTAAGTGATATGATTGGTTTATATGCATTAAATATTGCAATTGCTATTGTAATATTTATAGTAGGTAAATGGGTAGTTAGAAAAGTAGCTGATGCTATTGAAAAAGTGATGACTAAAAGTTCTAAAGTTGACCAAACTTTAGCTAAATTTTTACATGATATTATTTACTATGTATTATTAGTAGTTGTTGTTTTAACTGCATTAAAACAAGTAGGTGTTGATACAACATCATTTTTTGCAATTTTAGGAGCAGCTGGTTTAGCAATAGGTTTAGCTCTTAAAGATTCACTAGGAAATTTTGCAAGTGGTGTTATGATTATCTTATTAAGACCATTTAAAGTAGGTGATTTTGTAAATGCTGGTGGAGTTAGTGGAACAGTTGAAGCTATTACTATTTTCCATACAGTTTTAAAAACAGGTGATAATCAAAAATTAATAGTTCCAAATGGTTCGATTATTAATGATACTATTACTAATGTAAATGCAAATCCTGAAAGAAGAGTGGACTTAATAGTTGGTATTGGTTATGATGATGACATCAAAAAAACAAAAGAAGTTTTAGCAAGAATAATAGATGAAGATGAAAGAATTTTAAAAGATAAAGATATTAAAATTGCTGTATCTGAATTAGCTGATTCATCTGTAAATTTTGTTGTTAGAGCATGGGTAAACACTCCTGATTATTGGAATGTAAAATTTGATTTGACTGAAAAAATAAAAATTACATTTGATGAAGAAGGTATTTCTATACCATATCCACAAAGCGATGTTCACATCCACAATCAAAACTAATATACCAAGTATATTAGTAGAAATCCTAACAGAACTTAATCAAAATAATATAAAACCTATTTTGGTTGGGGGATGTGTTAGGGACTCTTTTTTAAATATTAAAAACAAAGATTATGATATAGAAGTTTTTAATATTTCTTCCTTTGAAAAACTTCAAAAAATACTTGAAAAATTTGGCAGTGTTAAATTAGTTGGTAAATCATTCGGGGTTTTGATACTGAATGTTGATGAATATAGTTTTGATTTTGCACTACCAAGAACTGAGAAAAAAATAGGAAATAATCACACAGACTTTGAAGTAGTAAGTGATGGGACATTAAGTTTTAAAGAAGCTGCCATTAGAAGAGATTTTACAATTAATTCTATTGGATATGATTATTTTGAAGATACATATTTAGATCCATTTAATGGAATTGAAGACTTAAATAACAAAACAATAAAGCATATAAATGATAAAACTTTTGTAGAAGATCCATTAAGAGTTTACAGAGCTATTCAATTTGCTTCTAGATTTAATTTTAATATTGATAGTAAAACTAAAGAATTGTGTATAAAAATTGTTAAAGAAAATCAATTAGATTATTTAGCAAAAGAAAGAGTTTTTGAAGAGTTAAAAAAAATGTTTTTAAAATCTTCAAAACCATCAATTGGATTAAATCTTCTAAAAACTTTAGGTGTTTTAAAATATTTTAAAGAACTTGAAGCCCTAATAGGATGTGAGCAAGATAAAGAATATCATCCCGAAGGAGATGTTTGGATTCATACACTAATGACTGTAGATGAATTAGCAAAAATAATTGTTAAAGAAAATATAGAAGATGAAAATAGAAAATTAGTTCTTTTTTATGGGATTCTTTGTCATGATTTTGGAAAACCGTTTTGTACAGAAGAAATAAATGGCAGAATTACTTCATATAAACATGAAAGTTTAGGTCTTGAACCAACAATAAGTTTTTTATCTAAATTAACAAATGAAAAAAAATTTATAGAATCGGTTTGTACTTTAGTAAAAAATCATTTAGCACCTTTTCAATTATACTTAAGTGAATCAAGTTTAAAAGCTGTTAAAAGACTCTCTTTAAAAGTAAATATAGAAGATTTATGTTTAGTTTGTTTAGCTGATTGTTTAGGTAGAGATATTGCTGATAAAGATAAGTGTCATAAAGCTACAAAATGGCTTTTAGAAAAAGCAATGGAATTAAACATTCATAATGAGGCAATTAAACCTATAGTTCAAGGAAGAGATTTAATAGAACTTGGTTTAAAGCCAAGTAAAGAGTTTAAAGAGATATTAGATTTTGCTTTTGATTTACAAGTTGATGAAAATTTAGGAAAAAGTGAAATAATAAATAATATAAAAATAAAATTTCTAAATAAGTAAATTTAAGCTTTCTATGAACTTTTGAGTTATTTTATGTGATATAATATTTTATAAATATAATTTAGGAATGATATGTATAAAAGTGAATTCAGAAAAACATTTTTATCTTTAATAACTATTTATTTAATATTAGTTGCCTTGTTTTTTGCAATAAGTAATAAGTTTTTTATTGATGATTTTATATCTTTAGAAAAAAAACATAATAAGATAAATATAAACTCTTTTTTAAATCTTTTAGAAAATGATATCACTAGTCTTAATCAAATAACAAAAGATTATGCTTTGTGGGATGATACTTATAACTTTATACAAAATAAAAATGATGAATATATTTATGATAATTTTAGAGAAAATTCTAATACATTAGAAGGTCTTAAAATTGATTCATTTATTTTTGTAAATTCCTTAAATAAAGTAATGTTTTCAACATATAATTTGAATACAAAATTATCTAACATAAACAAAAAACAATTTGAAGAAAATTTAATACGAAAATTAAATGATGCTTCTGAGCTTTCAAGTATTTTATATTTTGAAGATAAATTCTTTTTTGTGGTTAAAACTAAAATTGCAAGAAATGATTTAACCGGGGATGATGTTGGATATATAATATCTTTAAAATATCTAGAAAAAGAGTATTTTAAAAATAAAGCAAATGGAATTTTTACAAATATTTCAAGTGAAACTACTCAATTAACAAATAATCTTGAAACTACTACCTTCCCAAATATTAATAGAGTTGAATATAGTATTAAAATAAATAATAAAGATGTAAATAGTTTTATAAATTTTTATGATTATAAAGATAATTATGTTAAGACATTTATTTTAACTAATGATAGTTCAATAGTTTATAGTGGTAAAAATACTATTACTATTTTTAATATTATTAGTGCAGGAATTCTGTTTTTTGTGTTTTTTGTTATTTACCAAAAAGAAAAATTGATTATTCAACAAAATGATGAATTAAATAGGAAAGTAGAAAAAAGTACAGAAAAACTAAAAGAAGCTTACAAGAAATTAAAAAAGAACAATGATGCGCTTTATAAGTTAGCCCATACAGATTCACTAACAGGCATTAGTAACAGAGCAGATTTTTTTTCAGCTAGTGTTGAATTACTAAATAAGTCTAAACAAAATAATAAACTATTTACAATATTAATGATTGATATAGATTATTTTAAAAAAGTAAATGACCAATATGGACATAGCGTAGGAGATAAAGTATTAATTAAATTTTCTAATTTAGTTCAATCTCAACTAGAAGAAAAAATGATTTTTGGACGATTAGGTGGAGAAGAATTTGCCATATCTATTTATGATAAAGATGAAGAATATATTGCAACTTTATCTGAAAAAATTAGAAAAAAAGTAGAATCTTTAGTAATAAAAAATAAAGATAATGAAATTAGATTCACAATATCAATTGGGCTTGCATTTAAAAACAACTCAAATGAAAATATAGATGAGATACTTAATAGAGCTGATGAACTTCTTTATAAAGCAAAAAGTGATGGAAGAAATAGAGTAGTTAGGTCAAACAGTCTTAGAAACTAAGGTCTAAAAACTCTATTTTGACTTCCATTTACTACGTGAAAAATAGTAATATTATATTTCTTGGCATAATATTTCAAAAGTTTATCTTGAATTGTACTTTGAATTGATGGCATAAACCAAGCATTATTTGAAATAGCTATCATATATTTTGTACCATTTAAATCTTCAAATATTTTATCAGTTGTTGCTTCATAGCATATTGCATTTCTAAACTTTATTCCATTTATCTCAAAATCTGTAGGTTTAGTTGCTTTTGAATAATCACTAGCTCCATCATAAAATGTATTGTTGATTAAGTCAACAAAATATTTAGGTAGAGGTATTTCTTCACCAAAAGGTACTAAAACAACTTTTTTAGCAACTTTAAAAAGACCATCTTTTATAAAATATGTTGCATTGAAGTATTGGCCATCTTCATAATATAAAGCACCCGTTATAATAGAAATAAAATATGATTTGGCTAATAATTCATCAAGTAAAATATTGTTTTTATTTAACACTGAAGTAAATGCAGTTTCAGGTAAAACAACTAAATCTTTTTTATCTTTTATGGCTTTATTAATTTCATTAAAATTAATTTTATTTAAAGTTTTTCTGTAAGATTTTTCCCATTTATTATGTTGGTTTATATCTAAATTTGATAAGTGCATCTTTAAATTTGGATTATCAAGTGTTGTAGTAGAAGATAAATTTAAAGCAAATATAAGAGGAAATAAAAATACAAATTTAAATCTTTTTAAACTTACAAATAAAAATACAGAAAATAAAACTAAGAAAATATCCAACTTCTCAGCACTAAAATAACTATCTATAAATAAAACTTCATATTTAAACCAATTAAAATTAAAAATATCTACATAAGAAAAAGCAAATAAAAGTACTAGTTTATAAATGGTATTATTTATTAAACCAAAAAGATAAAATATTAGACCACATAAAAGTCCTATACCTAATACAATTAATGGATATAAATATATTAAATCATAGTATTCAAGGCTATTGGCAATCCAATAAAACCAAAAAATACCGGTAAATAAACCAGCAAAAAAAAGTGATTTTTTTTCTATTTTAAAAAGCATATAAAATGCTAGAATTATACAAATTGTATTAATTATATTATTTGATAAATCAAAAAAAGCAAGATAAATAGGCAATGAAAATAATATTGCAAAGCTCAAGCCTTTTATTATAAAATTTTTGTTAGAATGCTCAAGTTTTAGTAAAAACATACATCACAACTTACATAAAGGAATTGGTATGGATCAAAGTGGAGATTTATTAACTTCATTATTACCTCTAGTTGCATTATTTGCAATTTTTTATTTTTTAATTATTAGACCGCAACAAAAGCAGGCTAAAAACCACAGAGAAATGGTTGCTAACTTAAAAAAAGGTGACAAGATTGTAACAAACGGAGGCTTAATTGTAGAAGTTTCTAAAGTAGAAGATGACTATTTTGTTGTTAAAAGCAATGATGGTTCTGAAATGAAATTAGTAAAAGAGTTTGTAGCAAAACTTTTAGAAGACTAATACCCTAGCAAAACATGTAATAATTTACATGTTTTCTAACTCACTCTTAAATGAAAATCAAGGATTAATTTTGAAAATCTTTAATTACAGAATGGTAATTTTCATGTTAGCTATTGTATTTGGTGTTGTTTTTTCAGTACCTTCTTTATTACAAACTGACAATGGTAAAAAAATCTCATTAGGAGTAGATTTACAAGGTGGATTACATATGCTTTTAGGTGTAAATACACATGAAGCAGTAACAGCTAAAGTAAAATCAATCGCAACATCTGTTAAATATTTTTCAGATGATGAAGATATATTAGTTGATAATTTATCGCTAAATGGTGACTCAGTTTCGTTTACGGTTTTAGACCCTGATGAAACACCTAACGTTGATGAAATGTTAGCAACAATTGATGGTTTAAATATTGTAAAAGATAATACAGACTATCTTTTAACATTGACAAATGAAGATATTGAAAAGACAAAAGATTTCGCTGTTTCTCAAGTGGTAGAAACAATAAGAAACAGACTTGACCAATTTGGACTTGCTGAACCTACTGTTGTAAGACAAGGTGATACAGATATAGTTGTTCAATTACCTGGTATTAAAACAGCTGCTGAAGAAAAAGCAGCTAGAGAATTAATCTCAAAACCAGCTAATTTAGAATTAATGGCAATTGATGAAAAAAGAGCTGATCAAGTTTATACTATGAGTGAAGCACTTGCTGGTGATTATGGAAATATAATTTTAGAAGATACAAATGATCCCACTATAAAATATCTTGTAAAAGAGATTCCTATTTTAAATGGTTCTCAAGTAATCGATGCACAAGTTGGTTTTGATCAATCTAATCAACCTATAATTAATTTTACACTAAATGCAGTTGGAGCTAGAATATTTGGAGACTTCACAGGTAAAAACGTTGGAAATAGACTTGCTGTGGTTTTAGATGGTAAAGTATATTCAGCTCCTGTTATTAGAGAAAGAATTGGTGGTGGAAGTGGACAAATTTCAGGTGGATTTACAACTGTTGAAGCTGGAAATGTTGCTATTGCACTAAGAAGTGGTGCCCTTCCTGCAAGTGTTAATTTACTTGAAAAAAGAAGTGTTGGACCATCGTTGGGTGCTGATTCAATTAAAGCATCAACTTTAGCTTTAATTGCTGGTTTTATTGCTGTATTTGTCTTCATGATTGTTTATTATAGAAGAGCAGGAATTATTGCAAATATTGCATTAATTACAAACATATTTATTATAATAGCTGTTATGGCAATGTTTGGAGCTACTTTAACTCTACCTGGTATGGCGGGAATTGTATTAACTGTTGGTATGGCTGTTGATGCAAATGTAATTATTTCAGAAAGAATTAGGGAACTAATTAAAGAGGGAATGAGTATTCCAAAGGCTATTGAAGATGGTTATTCAAATGCTATGAGAGCCATTTTAGATGCAAACATCACAACTTTATTAGTAGCTGTAATTTTATATGCATATGGAACAGGACCAATTAAAGGTTTTGCAATAACAATTTCTATTGGTATTTTAGCATCTATGTTAACAGCTATTTTAGGAACTCATGGTATTTATGAAGCATTAATGCAAAAAATTATTAAAGATAAAGACCCTAAAAAATGGTTTGGAGTTAAATAATGGAATTTTTTAAAATAGATAAAGTATATGATTTTATGGGAAAAAGACTTCCAT
>Ga0102954_1000428_pt1 | contig 12764 bp, 6 predicted proteins | sample SalPonA_C_H2O_MG_FD_78511 | JGI IMG/M metagenome (GOLD analysis project Ga0102954, IMG submission 78511) | Water microbial communities from South San Francisco under conditions of wetland restoration - Salt Pond MetaG R2A_C_H2O_MG | ecosystem: Environmental > Aquatic > Non-marine Saline and... | reverse complement strand
GAAGCCTTGGTTCATTAAAGCACGACGATAAGCATCGCTCAGTTCGCTAGCCGCTGCTTGGTTATCAGCCATAATGGCCCTACGTAGGCCACTACGTAACTGTTCTGGAGTTGCCATTTGCGCTCCTTAGTCTAGATACTGGGACGCATTATCCGATAACCCAAAATCTACATCTTGTTGTGGTTGTTCGTTAGACTTATTGCCTATATCGGGTAAGTCTACACCAATTTCGCGTGCTAGTTGCTGGATAAGCGGTGCGTAGTAAGCTAAACCAGACTGCTCATTAAACTTCTCAAACGCCACAGCGATTGTAGCTTTAGCTTGCTTGCGTTCTTCTTCGCTAGCTTCTGGGTTAGCGGCTACCATAGCCACTTCTTGTAAGCCCCCTAGCACAGTAGACAACGCTTCAGACTCCGCAGTAGAGAACGAATCCATCAATCTTGCAAGTGCCATAAGCGATTGTGGCATCATGCTACGTTCCGCAGTAGAAGCCCTTAACACAGATTGGAACTGCTGCATCTGTGCACGTAACACATTACCGAGTGAGTCGGCTTTTGTACCTAAGACATCCATCTTGCCTTTGTATTGCGTGTTCAAGAAATTAGATTGGGCTTGGATTTCTTGATTGGACATCCTAGATATAGTATCCGCTAATGTGTTTTGTTTTGCCATAGCTGATTTGTACGACTCAGTAGCCGAAGTTTCAGCGGCATTCAGAATTTCACCTTCTGTAGCGTCACGGGCAGTCATTACTTCATACAACTGCTTTTGTGCGTTACGTTCAGCTTGGTCTGCTCTTTCCATCTCAGCAGCACGGGAAGCACTTGCACGGGCAAACCCAGTACCTATATTGGTTGTGCCTGCAAACCCACGTAAGAAAGCGGAGATACGCTTCATGCGCTGGCGTTTCGGGTCGTTCTGACGCTCAAAAGTTTCGCGCATAGTTTTAAGAGTTTTGTCATACTCACTAAGACGCTCGTCCATTTTAAAACGTTCTAGTGTATCCTCGAAGTCTTTGTCTTTTTGCGCTCGTAATTCTTCTTCGCTTCGTAGTTCGCCAAACTCTTTTTCAACGTAGTCCGTAACATCCCCACGTATCTGCATAGAGTCAGGACGTTCAAGCTCAAGACCTGCCATTTCATCGGTTACTTCGTTAAGCCCTTCAGTATAATCGTCAATAGCCGTTTGCGGTGTAGCATTCACGTTCTGCATAGAGAACCCGCCACCTCCGCTACCAACGTTGGCTATACCACCTTGTTGTTGGTTTTGTTCTGGCGGCTGTTGCTGTGTAGTAGGCCCGGTCTGTGTAGGAGGCGGTAAATTCGTAGGTTCAGATACAACTGCATCTACCTCGATACCTGCATCAACTAGTGGGTCAGCCTGCTCCATAGCAGGTTCCGCAACTCCAACTTCTTCCTCTTGGCCCATGTCTGCTAACGCGTTATACGGGTTACCGGGCATTAGACCACCTTCGTCGCTTATACCCTCAAAGAAACCGGGAATATCTTCAGTGAAGAACTCGCTTATCCCACCAGTGATTTCGTTACGTCTGTCGTATTCGTCCAGCAACTCTTCGATAGCCTCTTCTGATAATCCGCTTTGTCTACGCAAGTTGCGCTCATATTCAAGGCGCTCAGAATCCGCGGCCACCAACTGACTTTCACCTTCGCCAGCATAACGTTTTACTGCACCGCCACCCGAATAGGCACGCATAATGCCTCCCTGTGAGGCGCGTTGTACCGGGGCTTGTTGCTGCTGTAATGCCGCTAAGCCTTGCTGTGCTTGTGCCCCCGCTTGGGGCGCTTGTTGCATAGCAGCTTGGGCTTGTGCCTGTTTACGCTGTAACGTAGGTGCTACTCGGCCCACCATTTCTTGTTTGGTGCGCTGCAATAGTTCTTGTTCACGTTGTTGTTTAATCGTAGCAGGGTTTTGCTGCATCTTGGCCTGCATATCACGAGCAGCCGCGTCTTTCTCCGACTTCAGACGTTGCAAAGCCAGTAAATCTATTAACTGCTGACTAGCGGCATACTTTTGCTGTAGGCCCTGTGGGTTACCGCGATACGCATCTGCGGTCTGGTTTACAATTTGGTCTATACCCGCCATGACTTAATCCCCCGTACCCGTGATGTCACTTAGGAAGTCCATAATACCCCCCGTTGACGACATAAACGTACTCAAGCCACTAGGCGCTTGGTAGTTATAGTTCTGCGCTGCTAGCGGTAGCCCTTGTAAGAGTGACTGCATAAACTGCACTTGTTTGTACGGGTACATACGCTCTTGTTCAAATTGAGCTAAGTCAGCCTGCATACCTTGTTGCTCGATGTCTCGTTGCATCTGGCCGCCTTGCTGCTGTGCACCTAACGCGGCAAGTCCGTAGTTTTGCGCTTGTCCCGCCGCGTTAAGACCTAAACTCTGCTCAGTATTAAACTGGCTAGCACCTTGGTTATAAGCGTTCATATACCCTTGGTTTAGGGTTTGCGCAATCTGGTCTTGCAAGTTACGGTCAAGCTCAGCGTCCATAACAGCCTGTCGGCTACCACCGAAAGCTCCGGCCTTAGCTAACTGACTGTCTTGTCGTGTCTGGCTAATCTCTGACTGTCGTCTTAACTCGTCAAGTTGCGGTTGCAAGGCACTTTGCAGATACGGGTTCATAAACTGCTGAGACGTACCGGGGTCAGTAAAACTTCCCGGTGTAAAATTAGTCTGTTGCCCTGTAGGAACGGCGAGATTAGCGAGTCCTTGGAACGCTTGGTTTTGCAGGTTGCTTTGTCCTGCGGTAAGCGGTCCTGTGTAGGCTTGGTATGGTTGGTCACCGAGGGCTTTACCTCGACCTAACATCTCTGTCACATATGGGCCAGCCCAGTTAGATAACGAAGACTCTTTGCCTGTAACTTTACCCGCCATAGGGTCTGGAATTCCTGCTGTAGTAGCCATAATTTACCTCGGCATCATTCGTTCTGGGTCTATTTCTTTACCCTGTTCTTTTTTACCTGTACGCTCTTTACGGATACGCGACATCATTTCCTGTAACACCTTAGCACCTGCTTCAGAGTTGCCGTTTCCTAGATGACTAACAACATCAGCAGGAATAACGAATTCACCATGGCTAAGTGCAGCGGGGTCTTTATTGTCGATTTTTGTATCAATCTCGTCAGACATGCCATCGGTTTTCCCTCGCAAATACCGTCCTTCTTTTAATGTGGCGATACCGCCAGATGCGTAACGACTACGAGGCATACCGCCTTTGTATAACTGCTGCTGCTGTAGAGAAAGGTCGTTTATAGGTTGCCCACCAGAGTTAGCGGGTACTGAAGCAATGCCCTGTGTCTGGTTCGGGTTTCGGTTAATAGCAGGTGCTGGCATACCATCACCCTGAGAGCCACCAGAATACGTACCGTCAGTAAAATAACGACGCCCTGCACTACCGGGACGACGGTTAGGGTCGTTGGGCATATCCAGCTTTTGTCTATTGTATTGGTAGTTCGGTATCTTACCTTGGTAGCCTGTCGGGTCTATGTCGTTTTGCCCAAACATAGTCGCAAGTCCCCCGCCAACAATAGACGCAACTGTCTGCCCAGTGTCATCCTTTAACCAGTCCCACGCTTTCTGTAGAATGTTTTCACTAGAAGAATCCTGTGAATGCCCCGCAGCCGCCTTAGGGTCTGTATAAATACTTCCCGCCATTATTATCTACCTTCTAAAATTCTGAGCAGCTCATTTAATTCATTATCAACTAAACCGCCTTGTTTGTACATAAATTGTCCGTACCTACCGTCACGTTCTACTGGAGTTTGCTGTGAGAACGGGGTAGTGAACAAATTCTCTTGGTCCGGAGTTGCAAATACGCTGTCAAAATCATACAGGTATTCTATCTCCGCTAACTCTGGATTGGTAACTTCTAAGGACGGTCCTTGCATAGCTTCTAGCATAGCCGCACTCGCCTCTGCATCCGCACGTCTTTGTTCAGCTTGTGCTTGTGCTTGTTGTTGCGCTTGTATCTGCCTCTGCTGTTCTTGCTGTTGTTGCCGTATAAATTCGTCGTATTGTTCTTGCTGTTGGTCTAAGAAGGCATTAAAGTCAAAGTCCGTCTGCGTCTCAACTAAAGGGTCAACCTGTGTATCAGTATCAGTATCAGTAGTTGTACCTACGTCAGTAGTTGTATCTACGTCAGTAGTTGTATCTACGTCAGTAGTTGTATCTACGTCAGTGGTTGTATCTACGTCAGTGGTTGTATCTACGTCAGTGGTTGTATCTACGCCAGTGGTTGTATCTACGCCAGTGGTTGTATCTACGCCAGTGATTGAATCTACGTATTGGTCATATATAAAATCAGACTGCTTTGGAGAAGTTAGGTTTAAGAACGTATCCGCGATACCGAGTTCATTACCAACGTCTAACTCGTCAATAATCTGCAATATAAATCTATCCGTTGCTTTATTATCGGTGGCAACTGCCTCTAGTGCAGTGGCGAAACCCTCTGGGTCGTTATTAAAAACAGACGCATTGCTAAGTAGCTCCTCGACACCCTGCATAAGCGGATTAACTTCGGGTTCTGTTATTACCTCCGGCTCAGGCCCAAGTTCTGGTTCTGGCTCAGGTTCTGGCTGTGGCTCAGGTTCTGGCTCAGGTTCTGGCTCAATCTCAGGTTCGATTACTGGTTCAGGCTCAGGTTCTGGTTCTGGCTGAGGCTCAGGCGTTACGTCAGTGCCATCGTCGTACGAATCATAGAACCCCCTGTACCATATCTCTGACTGGTCGTTTTCTACGGAGTAGTCGAACAGTTCTTGTAACCCTTCAACATCAACGTCACTTTGGGTAAGCACTCGTTCTAGTAAGGCGCGGTCACTGATTTGGTTGTTACTAGCAACTTTATTAACTGCCATACCTAATGCCAGCTCAGGTCTGTACCCTAAACCTAAACCGTCTTGCAGTAGTTTTTCTATATCCCTAGCAGCCCTATCTATATCCTCTTGGTTTTCTAGCTTGCTATCCTCAAAAAGATAGTCGATATTTTCTGGCTGTGGCTCAGGTTCTGGTTCTGGCTCAGGTTCTGGCTCAAGCTCAGGTTCGATTACTGGCTCAGGCTCAGGCTCAGGTTCTGGCTCAAGCTCAGGTTCGATTACTGGCTCAGGCTCAGGCTCAGGCTCAGGTTCTGGCTCAGGCTCAGGTTCTGGCTCAAGCTCAGGTTCGATTACTGGCTCAGGCTCAGGGTCAACTATACCCGCTTGAACATCCTCTAGGGTAAAACCAGCATCTCCAAGTACGGCTAATATCTCACTTTCGGAAAGCCCACTTAGCCCAGAAAGGCCAGATAACGCCATATCAATAGCAGTATTGGGGTCTTGTCCAAAACCAACACGAGTATCGTAGTTATCCTGTAACTGCTCGTATATGTCTTGTGCGGAAAGGCCAGTATCAGGTTCTGGCTCAGGTTCTGGAGTAATTTCTTCTTCCGGCGGCGACGTTGGGTCTAGGTCATCAGTACCTCCATCATCTGGCGGCGGTAGCTGCGGGTCACTTCCCGGTGGAGGCAGTGTTATAGCGTCATCATCATGCTCTAAATAGAAATCGCTACCAGCAAAATCGGCAGGGTCGTAGTCTTCAAACCCAGAATCAGATTCGAGGGAAGCACCTACTAGACCTATTAAGGATTGTGGTGTGACGTTATTAGCGTCAGATACTTGTGTAACCGCACTTATCATAGCGGCTTGTGGTGATAGCCCGTCGGCTAACGCATCTTCGTACGCCATCTGTGTAGCGGCAACGTATTCCTCGGTGTTGAGGTTATCTTCCCCACTTATATAATATTCGTTCTCCGCAGGGTCGGTGGTCCCGAATAATACGTTAGGGTCAAAGTCATCTAGGTTACTAGCCTCTATGTCTTTCTCAAACTGGTTAAACACAGCTTTTATATCTTGGTCTTTCTTAAACTCGCCGTATTTGCCTTCTACGTAATCGACTACTTTCATAGCTTGGTCAAACGAAGCTGTACCAAAACGTCTCATAGTTTCGTATGCGGCATCGACTGTAGCTTGTCCGGCATCGGCAATATTAGTAGCTCCTATGGCTACGGTAGATATTGAACCCCCAGTTACCGCACCTAAGAAAGCACCGAACGCGGCTTCATCCACAGCATCTATTCCGGCTTCGGGGTTCTTGTTAGCTACGATGTAAGCCTGATGCCCACCCTGTGCGCCTTCTTCTACGAACTCTTGTGCTGTTTCAAGCCCAACGGCTTTCATACCATCGTATGCGCGTACAAGCATACCTGAAGCATCGCCTTTGCCGCCAGTCATTATCTTTTCAAATGCTAACCCGCCAACACCCATAGTGCCTAAGGTAACACTGGCTGATAACATACCGTTCTGCAACCCGGCTTCATCTGCCATCTGCTCTATTTCTTCATCAGAATAAGTGTTATTGCCCAACCTACGTTGTTCAATTAAGGTATCTCGCATACGCTCACGCGTGTCGTTATAGGCTGCACCGAAGGATTCACCTACTTCTGCGGCGGCTGAAGCTGTCAGACCTGCATATTTAGAGGCGGCTTTACCTAATATCTTAGCACCTGCACCGACACCCCCACCGATAACCCACGGTAATACTTCTTCCACCCCCTCAACAAACAGTACTTCTGAAGCGAAAGTGAGTGGGTTTGTGGCAATACCTTCGGCTACTTTACCCATACGAGCCAAGGCGCGGGTTGCCCAGTTTCCATCTGCATGTTCTTCGTCGATGTCTTCCCACATCTTTTCGTACATTTTCTTTACGGCGTTATTGTAATCTTCCGTGTTTGCGTCCGCGCCCATATCGGCTACAGCATCAGCAAATTGCTTAACTAGTGTAGAGTCTGGGTCTGTACCGAATAACCGAGCAATACCTGAAAGACTAGATGTAACCCCACCGAGTGCGCGGTAAGTGTTAGCTACCCCGTTAATCAGCGTGTCGTTACCAGTTTCTTCAGCGTACCTTATAAACCCTTCAAAGAAACCTAGAGCGCCCTCTTGCAGTCGGCCTTCATTGTCAAGTGCTGCGGCTGCTTGTACAGCATCAATCTTGCGTTGTTTGGACTCGTTGTATAGGGTCTTGAATACCTCTGCGGTATCCAGCGGTTGGCCTGTTACCTCACCAATAGTTTGGCCTTCGTTGTTCATGTACACTGTACGACCATCTGGTAACGTCTCAGTACGTACCATACCGTGCTCGTCGTCCCAATACTCTTGACCGTCCGTCTTACTTACCCACTGGATTTTACCTTCTTGGTTAACGACCTGAATGAAGTTACCTGAAGCTAGTTGCTCGTCAGTAATACCTGCGGTAGTGATAGGGCTTGACTCTGCGTTTATAAGGTTCTGGTCTTGCGCTAAACGGATACGGTCAGCGGGTGATAAGCTGTTATAGGCTTCTTCGTCTATACCTATCTGGCCAAAACTGCTCTTTAAACGTTGTTCGTCTGCAAAAGTATTTAACTCTTGGTCTACAGCATCAAAGAAATCCGGGTCACCGAACAGAGTTTCCATCTGGTCTGGGTCACCACCAGACAATTCAAGCGCCTTGTCGTATAGAGCCTTACGGGATTCGTCAGACAGTTGATTAATAACTTTAGGGTCAACGCCCTGTGCGTCTAATACGGAAGTAACGATTTCATTAAACGTGCGATTTTGTGCTGCCCCAAGGGCATCATAATTACCGAAAAGCCTACGACCTCTAGTGGCCTCAGATACGAAGTGAGCGTATGGGTCGTCGTCCGGTCCCAGATTGTGCATCTGGCGGTATTGGGCTTCGTCAAAGCTATCGCCCAACATGCTGTTAACAAACTGTTTAGCAGCTACAGTTTGGTCTGTAGTTAAATTTTCCCAGTCAGATAGGTCTTCATTACCAAATAGAGCTTGTGCGTTCTCGAAATCGCTAACGATACGGTCACGGTTCATCTCCACCCAGTTTGTTTGCTCACTATTTATCTGGTCTTGGTAGGATTTAGTCTGCATCTGCTCTATCAGCTTGTCTACAACCGCAGGGCTAAAGGTATACCCTTGGAACCTAGCGTCTAGCTCTGCCATAAGCCCCGCAGGTAGCTGTTCCCCTAATAAATACTGTAGCTTCGCTTCCCCTAGCAATATTTCGTCTTGGGCAGCTTGGAATTTAGGAGAGTTCGTCCATAAATCCCGCAACCTGCCAGACTCCCCAAACTGTTGCAGTTTCTGCTTACCAAACTCAACTAGGCTGCCCACCAGCACGTCTGGTATTTGTCCACCCTCACCACCTACAGCGGCGCCTACTACGTTTTGTAAGGTAGTAGCTAAAAACTTAGCTTCGTCAGTGCGCAGGTCGATACCCATACGCCCTACAACGTCCGCTACTGTTTTTGTCTCGATGAAGGCTTTACTAACCGCCGTAGCTATAGTTTGGCTTGTTATCTCTTTGCCCGTCAGCGCTCTACTAATACTGTCTTCTGCGGCGAACTTAATCGCATCGGGTAAGTCGTCCCATGTTTCTCCGAACTCAGCTTTCCATTCTTCGTTGTTAGACAGCTCTCCTAAGGTAGCCCCAACTGCACCCGATAACCCTCCTAAAGCGAAGGCTTGTAACGGGTCCTCGTTGCTAATCACCGCACCTAACGCATTCGTGGTGCCGTTCTTTACCGAGCCCATTATGATGTTTCTAAGTGCCTCACTCTCCACCCCCGCGTTAACAAGGGATTCCACATTAGTAGCGTCAACTAAGTACTCGCCAGCACCTGCTGTTACCGCCGCCGTAGCCGCTGCGCGTAAAACATCGCTGAGGTCGCCGCCCTGCGCTCCTGCCATTACGGCATTAGCCGCTGCTGTACCTGCTATCTTAGCGGCTGTACTACCTGCTGCTACTAGTCCTGCGCTGGAAAGCGCGGCGCTGAACCCTGCGGCTAGACCGCCTGTGGCTACAGCGGTTATACCTGCTACTATAGCTTGGTCAAAGAACGAAGGAGGTTTCTTTTCCCAAAACTCCCAATTTACTTCATCCGAACCGTTGTAGCCCTGTAGCACATACCCTTCACCGTCACCAGTTTGCATGGCGGTGGGAATATCTAAGCGCGTGAATATTTGGTTTCTGGCTATAGAATTAGCACGTATAGGGTCATATCCGTTTTCCTGCAAGAAGGAAGCGTAGTTGTCTATTTCCTTCTGAAAGTCGGCAGATTGTAAAGTTTCGCCTATTTGCTCTGCTTGTGCCCTATCAAAGAAATGCCCTCGTCCGGCTAGTGCCCGTCGGCTTATAGGGTTGGCTAGTTGCTCGAAGTAAGCTTCCTCAGTGGTGTTGAAATACTCTGCATATAGAGCTGTTGCAGGTGCAGCCCCACTACCTTGTATGTATTCCTTAACTCTATCTGCATTATCTTCCGTCACCATAAACGGAACCATGAGGGCCTGATAATCTCCCCCAGCGAAAGGGCTCTGGTAACCACTGTGGCCTTCAAACATAGGGCCAGAAAACATTTCGTTCATCTGCGCCTGTATATTCCGCCACTCTTCAGTGTTCATCTGGTTTTCAAGCCACTCCATGTCAAGAACATAGTAGTCGCTGTCTGGGTGGTTGGGGTCGGGACGGAACCCTTCATATCGTTCCCACTCGACGTTTGGGTTAGTACCGTAACCATTACGTAGTAGCGTCGGGTCAAACCACATATCTCTAGTTAACAGAGGGGGTGGCTCGTCTAGCGTATCCACGTTAGAATCAGGGTCCACTGTACCTGTGCCCCCATACCCACTAAAATCGAAGCTACTAGGGTCTACCCCTAAGTCAAACCCACTAGTATCTAGCGTATCTACATTAGCATTGGGGTCAACCGTACCTTCGGTGGGTTGGCCGAGTATTTCCAAGAGTTCGTCGAGGTTCATATTATTAGCCCAGTAGTACGTTGCTGACGTGCGTTACGCTCAGGATAGCAGATGGAATAGCAGGATAGGGAGAAGAAGCTGCTACGTAATTAAGTGTGGCGTTCGTGCTGTCTGCACCCCATATGACTTTTAAGACATCCCCCGCCCCAAGTTCTATGTTAATACCATAGAAAAATGGCGTTCCACCGTTAATAGTAAGTGTAACACGGCGTGCGGAATTTGCGACGTCAACACCGTTTTTCTGTAACCACACGTAAACGTTTTTAGCGGAAGCGGTGGTACTGCGAACCTGTAAGTTCACGTTTATCTGGTACACCCCGGCGTAATCAACGGTAAGTTCAGTATTTGAACCGCCGTTAAGTGACATGTTTAGTACTTCCCCCTGCGCGGGGGTTACCTCAAACTGCACAGGTGTGGCCGTGTTAATCGCGGACAGTGTTTGTGTGGTAATGCTACGAAACGTACCGTGCGGATAAAACAACGACGCACCGCCAGACACCGGGCTAAGTAGGCCGTTCTGGACATTACTGAGCTGCTGAAAATACAGTCTCAGGACGTTGTTAAACTGGTCCTGCCATAACGGACTAAACGCATCCCGCGGAGGCTGCGGTAGTACCGGAGGCGCTACTTGGTTTAGGGGTTTCCCGGTAGGTACAGTCATCCTCGTCTCCCGTCTGGTCGCATATCAACACGTGGGATACCAAGCTGCCATGTGACACCAAGGTCGTTTGACTCGATGCGGATAGCCATGTTTCGGCCCCGCACGCGAATGTTAAGCTGCTCGGTGAACACTTCAACAGGTACTGTAGTAGAACGAGTTACTGTAGCCTCACTTGCAGCGCCTACTGACGCTGGGTTTTTGTACGCTCCACCGGAGTTAGGGCGTGGGAAAAACGACATATCCACCGATGGGTTGTCAGCGGTAGAGCCTTGAAACCCGATGTCAGGTAAGACCCGCCAAATAAACATAGCCCGGTCCCCGTCTTCAATAGAAAACGAACCTGATTGCACATAAGCGTTGATTGGCAGTGTAGTAGCTGTCTCGTTATCATCCAGACCGTTCTCATGCTCAACGATGTTATGGCTGTACGTCGCGGCAATCGGGTAATCCAGCAGGGAAGAGTCAGCCCACGCTGTACGCGCCAGCGTGCCATACGACCAGTCATTTTCTAAGTAATCAAAGATGATATAACGGTCTATAATAGTAGAATCAGCAGAGCAGTAGAACCACCAGATTTCGTTGTACTCTTCGACTGTGCCTGCGAATACCTGCCGGAACTGGGCGCGGTTAATGTCGTTAAACACGTACTTCAATACGTCAGATTTCAGCGGCGTTACCCGGCCGTCATACTGGTAGAAGTTATCTTTACCCATCCAGTAGGCTACACCGTTGGCGTAGGCTATGGCTTTAGGTCCGGCGATAGTGGAATTTGCACCGATAAGTTGTGCGCCCCACACGGCCGGAGCACCGAGATACTGCAACGAAAATAGTGCTGAGTCAGTCCACACCAGAACCTCTTGTCGTGCTTGGATAGCCCCGACAATCTCTGAGCCGCGTGATAAACGCAGGCTACCCGCTTGGTTAGTTGCAGAAGGCGTCCAGTTTGTTACGTCTTCGATGTCTGACCAACGGACAAGCATGGAGTCAACCGTGCTTTCGCCTATGTTGTTTGCACCGAAGCAGAACGCGAAACGGAATACGTCCGACACCAGTGAGATATTTACTACTACGGGTACATCAGAAGCACCGGGTAACGAGTCAGCACGCACAGCCCGTGTACTTGTACCAGAGGTGACGTCCCAGTAATACAGCGCACCGCCATAAGGGTTCAGCAATAAATCCTCGCCAAAATTGTCTTGGAACCACAAGCGCAAACGCTCGGTAGATGTTGCACCTTCGCCCCATGCACCTTCGCCCCATGCGCCAGCGCCCCAACCTGTCAGTGGTACGTTTACTTCTGGCCCGGTGTTAATCTGATACTCACCTACGACAGACGCGCCGCCGTTCCCAGTGTCTAAGGTCGTTGCGGTAGTGGACAGTTCTATTTCATAAATATCCTCGTCAATCACGTTAGATATTTGGTGTTCTTGGTTAAGGACTTCCGCAGATACCGCTCCTCCTAATGACAAAGCCCCCGAGAAGGTTACGAAGTCGTTAGTTAGCGCGCCGTGCGCCGTGTCGGTTACGGTGAGGGTAGAGCTTCCGCTTGTGGCAGAAAAGGTAACGTCCCCGGCCGCGGTAGTGGTTCTAATTGGGGTAACATCAAAGTATGCGCCACCGAACTCAATATAAAACTTGAGGTTAGTGCCTACACCCACATACTCTGTACCACCGTTGTTGTTCCAAACGAATAAAGAACGGCACACACCCAGATATGTGCTAGAGGATATTCTAGTCCACCCCCCGATTTTTTCTGGTAAACCTTGACGGAACCGCACTTTATCGCAATCGTACCAACCCATATCATTAGTAAAACGCGTTATCTCACGGTTAATCCCCGGTTTGAACATTAACTTTTTGATGGGCATGGTACGCTCCTATGGGGGTTATTTTGGGGTATTGGTGGGCCTAGCGCTAAATTTATCCATAGCGCCTTTTACTATATCCCCCATATACGGTGCCGCGAAATAGAACGCCAGCACTAACATCATACCACCAGTAGCCTGTTCTAAGAATGGGTCGTTTATTTCTTTCATCTGTTCTAGCTTTTTAACATCAACGGACGTTGACCATACCGCCAGTTGCTGAGAAAACCAGCTAAACATCAAAAGAAACGCCCATATACCGCCAACCATAAAAGCCAGCCATCGCCTAGCGATATTTGCACTCTTACTGGATTCTATCCAATCAACAATTAGCTTGTCCTTGTGCTTTATCATGTTGGCTCT
>Ga0102954_1000418_pt1 | contig 13008 bp, 20 predicted proteins | sample SalPonA_C_H2O_MG_FD_78511 | JGI IMG/M metagenome (GOLD analysis project Ga0102954, IMG submission 78511) | Water microbial communities from South San Francisco under conditions of wetland restoration - Salt Pond MetaG R2A_C_H2O_MG | ecosystem: Environmental > Aquatic > Non-marine Saline and... | reverse complement strand
GCATACGGGTTATCGATTTTACGAGATTTACCACAGAGGTTTTTTGAATTTGCCATTGGACTATTCCTTATGCTGAAAAGAGAACTGAACCCTGAGAAGCGATACGCTCTACAGTGTTTAGGTTGATTCTACGGAAGTTACGATCTCGCACAGACCACATCAGTATATAAGCTTGGTCGTTTGCATCGTAACGAACTGGGGAAGCTTCGCCATTGAAGTGGACGCCAGTGCGACCATTGATAGTACGAAGAGTGCCGTCTTTCTTAACGAAAGTAACAGTCATAAAGCGACCATTGGAAGCTTTAGCTAGGATATCGATTAATTTATTCATTTTAATTACCCAAACAAAATTGAAAATATGATTATCGCAAGACTTAACCGCCATACGATAGAGACAAGCTTACCTATCAAAAGAAACAAGATCAACCCCTTGCTATGAAATAAATTCGTAGATGGGTTGAGTACTTAAGAGGCGCACCATACTGGAACTTGCGCCAGCCCAGTGCTTTGCCTGCATCGTTGAGACCTTTGCCCCTAACACGGATAGTATAGTTATCTGCAAGGTTAGTCTTGAGGGAGCGTATGAACTCCCTGCCTTCTGTGTCGTTAGCAACGATCAAAGGATACTGTCCCATTATGCCACCCCCTCTAGCTCTAGCTGTCCGTGAGACTCTGCAACGATACCTTGTAACAGGTGAGCAATAACATCTACTGTCCAGCCATTGCCTAGCATACGGTAGCGCTGGGTATTAGATACGCCAGCAGTGTAACCGTCAGGTACAGTCTGTAAGCGTTCACATTCTAAGGGAGTAAGCTTGCGCCACTGGTATGGTGGTACGTATACCTTGGGCTCTCTGTTACCGCCCGTCATAGCATTGAGCGTAGGACTCTTACCACTGGCATGGTAAACACGTTTCATTAGATCATGCCCATTGATACCATCGGCCTCTCCGATCTGGCACAGACCATCCTCAGAGAATACTAGCTGGCGTCTGTTCTTCTCAAAGTAAGACTTAAGGTTGCCACCTTTCCAGTAGTTAGCATCTAAACAATGGGACTTCTCACGATCAACTAGACCATGCTCTAGAATATCAGATAGCACGATGCCTTTATCCTCTGGCAGACCAGCAACGGGTAGGTTGGTCCAATACAAACGTCTACGACTCTGTGCTGATACAAGATTAGAGTTGATCTCAATAGGCTCGACACCAAGGATATCTGTAATGACCTGCTCAGATTCCTTTTTCATCTTAACGTTCTCAAGTAGGAAGTACTTAGGCTTGCACTCTTTTAGCAAGCGCACGTACTCAAAGAATAGCTGGGACCTAGGATCATCAAAGTTCAACTGCTTACCTGCAAAGCTAAAGCCTTGGCAAGGTGAGCCACCGATCAACAGATCAATGCCGAGACCATCGGTAGACTCAGGCCACCAAACGTCACGAACATCGCCAAGGTGAATGGTATCAGGGTAGTTTTTCTTAGCGATAGAGATAGCGTACTTGTCTACCTCAGAAGCAAAGTATTTATCTACCTTAACGCCTGCACGTTCTAGTGCGATGCGACCACAGGACATTCCATCAAATAAGCTTAATACGTTCATTTTGTAATTCTCTCTGTTTAATTAGACTTCGACTTTAATACCATGGCGAGACAACTGATCTAGCAGGCTAGCCCTACGCTCTATTACGGAACCGATCATAGCATTGCGAAGTCCCCAACTACAAGGGGCCGGCATATCAAATACTACTTCTTTGTGAGTATCGCCCAACACCAAAATAATATCATCGCATTCACGGATATCTTTGATCAGCTTTTCTAGTTCATAGATTTTCATTTACTTATCTCCTCTACATACCAGTACAGTTTAGCGTATTCACTGGTACGTGCTCTGTTGTCTATAGTCTTCTGAGCTTCCTGTTTAGTAGGGTAAACCTTATCGAACAGTTGACCCTTCGCATCCCTGATAATGTACATACTGACCTCCTTTTGTATGTGTAGTGAGACTATAAACAGAACAGGGACAGAAGGGTAATTGATAATTCCTATTGATATGCAGCAGGCGATAGCCAGGGGTAAGGGGTGTATATATTATAAGTGTAGAATGGGCGGCAGGGACAAGCGAAGCTTAACAGCAGAATTAGAAGATGTAAATACCCGCACGTATATTTTTTCCGTGTACAAGGTTTTGGTTTGTGTACAAGGTTTTGGTTTGCTACTCTGCTGCTGAGAAAGAAGGAGAACTGTAATGAAAGTTAAAGACTACATCAATAGCTTACAACTTAGAGATGGGGAGACCCAACGGGTTAACTGTCCTGTATGTGGAGGGCGTAACACGTTCACCTGTAGTCGTCTGCAAGGGAAGGTAGTGTACAACTGCTACAAGGCTTCCTGTTACCTGTCTGGTGCCTACATTAAGGATAGAAACCTGAGTGAAGTAAAAGCCGCCCTGCAGGCTTACAGAGAGGCTCAGCATGATAAGCCATGGGAACTGCCACCCAACCTAGTAGCCGGAACACACAACACGGCTGTAAGGGACTACGCTAGCTCAGTACATGCCAACGAGGCAGAACTTATGTATGACCCTGATGAGCACAGAGCAGTGTTCGTCATTCGTGACCCTAACACTAAAGTTCCTCTAGGTGCTGTGGGCAGAGCACTCAACAAGAATATGATACCTAAATGGAAACGGTACGATTCTCGTAGGGATCTTCTGTACATCACTGGCTGGTCCAATGAAGCTGTGGTAGTAGAGGACTGTGCATCTGCTAGTGCAGTCGGTGCCGCTGGGTATACTGGTGTAGCTCTTTTGGGGACTAATATATCCGCTGATATGATCCCTCAGTTAAAGAAGTTCTACTGCGTCACCATTGCCCTAGACAAAGATGCCAGCAAGAAAGCTATAAAGCTTAAAAAGATGCTTGAGCCCTACACTCGTTGTAGTGTAAGATTCCTACCAGATGACCTAAAGTACTTCCCACCTAGTCGTATCAAGGACATCTTATCTCTCTCCTAGTGCTTTGCCCCTCCTCGTGAGGGGCTTTTTTTATTCTAATGAAGGTGCTAAACTCGCCTTCGGTAACTCATAGGAGAGATAATTATGAAACCAGAATTAATTAAGTTGCTACTCAAAAGGGATTTCTACCTAAAGAATAAGCACCGAGTTAAACCTTCCATGTTTGAGGATTCTGACCTCAAGCCGATCTACGATACTCTGGTGTACGGACACGAGCACTACGACACTGACCTTACCGCAGTAGACATCCTTGCCCTGTACGAGGTTAACCACCCTACTGTTACTCGCAGTAAGAAAGAGAACATCCGTTCACTCCTCAAAGATGTAGTAGCGCATGCAGACATTAACGAAGCTGTAGCCGAAGAAGTGATCCATAAAGCGTTCCAGCATGATGTGGGTATGCGGATAGCCAACATGGGACTGTCTATCTCTGAAGGTGTGGTGGACACGTTAGCCGACATTCGTGAATATTTGGCGAAGGTCAACGAAGATTTCTCTACTTCTCAGACGACAGTCGAAGCGTGTACTACTGACATCGATGAACTGTTTGCTCAGATAGAAGAGATGCCTCGCTGGAAGTTCAACATCCCTGCATTAAATAACAAGATAGAGGGCATTGCGGCAGGCGAGCTGTGTATCGTGTTCGCTAGACCTGAGACAGGTAAGACAGCGGCACACGTGTCCTTTGCCTACGGCCCTCAAGGGTGGGCAGAGCAGGGTGCAAATGTACATACGTTTGTTAACGAGGAACCTTCTAAGCGTACAATGGTTCGTGCCATCTCTGCATGGACCGGCATCAACCGTGAAGAGATTATGGAAGATCCTGTGTTTGCTCGTGAAGAGTGGGCGGGTATTAAGGACCGTGTTCATATGGCGGATGCCCATGGCATGAGCATGGACGAGCTGGATCTGTACTGTGAGCGTAACAAGCCCGACATTGTTGTTGTAGACCAGCTAGACAAGATGCAGATCACTGGTAACTTTGCCCGTACTGACGAGAAGCTACGAGCTATCTACACCAAAGCTAGGGACATAGCCCAGCGCCACAACCTAGCCTTCATTGCAGTATCGCAGGCGAGTGCCGAGGCAGAGGGTAAGACTCGACTTAACCCCACAGAGATGGAGGGCAGTAAGACGGGTAAGTTTGCAGAGGCAGATATCATCCTTGGCATAGGTCGAACAGAGCTAGGTGCAGACGATGACCCCGACCACACCCGTTACATTACTGTAGGTAAGAACAAGATCACCGGCTGGCACGGTGTAGTTATTTGTATGCTTGAGCCTAAGGTATCTCGTTATGTCGCTTGATAAGATGAACATAGTCGTAGTGGACGTAGAAAACACTGTACAGAAAACCGAGAAGGGTAAGCTGGATGGCTCGCCCTTCAACCCAGATAACTACTTAGTGTCTGTTGGTGCAGGAATGATCTTACCAGAGATCGATGAAGTGGAAGTGATGTACTACTTCTTCAAGCATGACCAGTACGATGGTGAAGACCTACACACAAATAGACGCAAGTTACAGGAGCTACTGGACGCTGCTGATATGCTGGTAGGCCACAACATCAAGCACGATCTGCACTGGCTACGTGAGTCTGGTTTTAACATCGATAACAAGATCTACTACTGCACCATGGTAGGTGAGTACGTTCTGTCTCGGGGCCGCAAGTGGCTACTCAGCCTAAAAGAGAGCGCTATCCGCAGGAACGTTACCCTCAAGAAGTCAGAGCTTGTAGACGAAATGTTCAAGTCGGGTACAGGCTTTGAGTCTATGCCTATGGCTGTAGTAGAAGAGTATGGTATCGCAGACTGTGTATCCTGTGGTGAACTGTTCTTGGCTCAGTTGAAAGAGTACGAGACAGAGCAGGGCAAGCCGTTGCGTATTACACGTAACCTTATGAACCAAATGTTATATGTACTCCTGGACATGGAACGAAATGGAATATACATCAACCTAGAAGAGCTAGAGGATGTAGAAATCCAGTACACCCGAGAGAAGCAGGAGATAGAGCAGAAGCTTAGAGACATTGTTTCCGAGGTCATGGGCGACACTCCAGTTAACCTTAACAGTCCTGCACAACTGTCTGAAGTTATCTACAGCCGTAAGGTTAAAGATAAGACTAAATGGCGTGAAGTGTTCAATATTGGCCTAGACAGCAATAGCAAACCTTTACGCAGACCTTTCATGAACGATAGGGAGTTTGCCCTCCATGTTAAGTCTAATACTGATGTTATTTATCGGAAGTCTGCTGAGTGCTGCATGGCTTGTAATGGGGAAGGATCTTTCCAGAAGTACAGAAAGGATGGCAAACCCTATAAGCTTCGTACTAAGTGCTCTCCTTGTGGCGGTACTGGCCTCATCTATATTGATACTGACCGTATTGCTGGGCTTAAGCTTAAACCCAGTGGTGTCTCGATGGTTAGTGCAAACGGTTTTGTAACCGACAAAGGCTCTATAGATTACCTGATTAAGCAGGCTAGCCTTAAGAACAACGTTACTGCTATCTCATTCCTAGAGAACATACGCAGGCTAAACGCTGTTAGCACGTACCTCAACTCGTTCTGTGGCGGTATCCGCAGGAACACTAGGCAGGACAACATACTGCACACTACGTTCAACCAGTGCATTACAGCTACAGGTCGCCTGTCGTCTAGTGACCCTAACTTCCAGAACCAGCCACGAGGCGGTACGTTCCCTATTCGTAGGGCGGTAGTGTCTCGCTTTGAAGGTGGAGAGATTATGGAAGCTGACTTCTCAGGTCTAGAGTTCCGTGTAGCTGGTGAGCTATCTCGTGACCCGCAGATCATTGCCGACATCCTTGAAGGTAAGGACGTACACAAACAGACTGCCGCCATCATCAACCAGTGTGATGTGTCTGCGGTTACCAAGGATATGCGTCAGGCAGCCAAAGCCTACACCTTTGCTCCTCTGTATGGTGGTAAGGGTGGCGGTGAGCCTGCACACGTAAAGAACTACTTCATTGAGTACTTCAACATCTATGAAGGTCTTGCGGAGTGGCACGACAAGCTACGCAGTAGAGTACTTAACGAAGGCTTCCTACAGTTGCCCAGTGGGCGACAGCTAGCTTGGGACAACGTACAGCGTATGCAGAACGGCTCTGTGACCTACGCTACCCAGATAGTGAACTATCCTGTCCAGTCCTTTGCTACTGCAGATATAGTTCCTCTAGCTTGTGTGCGAGCACATCGCAAATTTATGCAGAACCCCCACCTTAAGTCCAAGATGGTGCTGACGGTTCACGACTCCATAGTAGTGGATATATATCCAGGTGAGGTGGATGAAGTAAAAGAAATTCTAGTTTATGCAATGGAGGGGGTTGCAGACGAACTCAAGAAGCGTTACAGTTACGAAATGGTATTACCGCTCGCCATCGAGATAAAGAGCGGATCAAATTGGTTAAATGGAAAAGTTATTTATGAATAATTCAGTAGCAGTACAGAACATGGACGCAAACCAACTTATCGCTATGATGGGTGGGGCGCAAACTCAGCAGAAGTCACAGGAGAGCAACCTGCTCCCTATCCTCCGTATCAACTACCAAGAGGAAGATGATAACGGTAACGAACTGAAGAAAGGTGTATTCACTCTTCAGGGCGACAACCACGACATCTACGCCAAGGAAGCCCAGTTCCGTGCTCTAGGTGACTACATGCAGTACCTGCACTACTCGCAGGAAGAGGAAGCGGTAGTTAACCGTTCTATCATCCACCGTATGGGCGATGAGCCTATCGATGAGAAGGGCACAGTACGCTGTGGTCGTCCTGTAGGTAAAGAGCTAGCACAGATGGCTCCTGACGAGAAAGCTAAGTTCAAGGATATTACTTGCTTCCGTTACATCTACGGTCTTGTGTCTATGGCTGGAAAAAACGCAGAAGGCGATGCTGTCTCTGTAGTTAACGTACCTTGCTTGTTCCGCATGAAGGGTACTAGCTTTATGAACTTCACTCGTGAAGTCATTGAGCCATGTAACGCTAAGAGCCTACAGTTCCAGCAGGTAACTAGCACGCTCACTACTAAGCGCCACAAGAACGGCTCAGTGATCTACTTCACTGCTCATTTTGACCCAGACTTCAAAGCTACTCAGGAGCTGTCTGGTGAAGACGTTGATGTTATGCGTAAGATCCTTACGTTGATCAAGGACACCAACGCTCAGGTGCAGGACAAATACAACGAGTCTTTGCGCTCTAAGCAGCAAGGGTCACAAGACGAGAAGCTGGTAGACGCTGTTGATGGCGACTACAAAGAAGTAGACGAACTGGACTTTTAATTATGGATCTGCCGAACCCTTACGAGGTATTGGTTCGCAACTTCCTTAAGGACGTTACGGCAGGGGCTCACACCCCTGTCGATGACGCTCTAATTGAAGAGGCGGGTGAGCACTTCAAGAACGCACTCAAGAAACAATTTCGTGAAGGGAACCGTAGAGAGTTCCGTTTACGTATGAGTAACCTTGGTCGCCCTACTTGCCAGTTGTGGTACGCCAAGAACAAACCAGAAGCCGCTGAAGACAAGCCCTACGACTTCTTAATGCGTATGCTATTAGGCGATGCGATAGAGGTTCTGTCTCTGTTCATCCTTAAAGCTGCAGGCGTTAACGTAGAGTCCTCTAGTGGTCTGGTAGAGATGGACCTAGACGGATCTGAGATAAAAGGTGAGTACGACCTTGTTATCGATGGTAAAGTCTGGGACATCAAATCTGCATCCCCTTTCTCTTTTAAGAGTAAGTTCAAGTCCTTTGAAGCTATGGCGGAGGGAGATTCCTTTGGCTATGTCGCACAGGGCTATGGGTATGCTAGAGCTACAGGTATGCCTTTCGGAGGCTGGATAGCAGTCAACAAGTCTACAGGTGAGTGGGCGTTTGTTGAGGCTCCAGAAGACGAAGCTAAGGTCAAAGAGGTAGAGAACAACATGATCTCTACTAAGCAGTACATCGAACAGGACAAGCCTTTCGAGCGTTGTTTTGAAGATGAAGAAGAGAAGTTCAGAGGCAAGCCTACAGGCAACCGCACTGTCCCTATCAACTGCCAGTTCTGCGACTACAAGCATACTTGCTGGCCTAACCTGCAGTACAAGCCACAGGCTAAGAGCCAAGCCAAGAATCCTAAGTGGATATACTACTCAGTATATAACGAGGAGGAATAATGGCAACCTGGCCTAAGCGTTCTGCCAAAGCTCGGGGCTACCGCTCTGGGCTTGAGGATAACGTAGCTAAGCAGATCAAATCCCATGGGTTGAAGGTGTCTTATGAGACTAAGGCATCTAAGATCAAATTCGTACAGCCAGCAAAGAACCGCACCTACACTCCTGACTTTGTATTGCCTAACGGCATCATCGTTGAGACTAAAGGTAGGTTCACAGTAGAAGATAGACAGAAGCACCTCTGGATCAGAGAACAGTACGGAGACAAGTATGATATCCGTTTCGTGTTCAGCAGATCCGCCTCAAAGCTTCGCAAAGGATCTAAGACGACTTACGCTGACTGGTGTGAGAAGCATGGGTTCCAATACGCAGACAAGCTTATTCCCGAGGAGTGGTTTAATGAAAGTCCAAATAAAAGAAGGTGAAGCCTTTATTAAGCTTCGTGCCGTAGGTGGAGGTCGCATACAGGTAACGTATGGATTTGACCTAGGAGAGTTCAGGAAGAGCTTTTTACAAGGAGAGGTATCAGACGAGTCAGCTAAGGATGTTACCGCTCTGGTTAGCACTATTGCAGGCATAGTAGCTACGGTAAAGGACGACCTAGATATCGTCATGGAGCTAGGGGCTGACGCTATTAGCGAAGGTTTCCTAGATGATGATAACAACTTGTATGAGACAGTACAGCACCTAGATGACGACCAGCTAGAGCTGCTCAATATGGAAACAGAAGGTAACGCATAATGCCTATTAAAATTGATGTAACTAGAGATGACCTGTTGACCAAACAGGCTACTACTCTGCTTAAAGAGTACTACATGGTAGAGGGAGAGGAGTCACCTCAGGAAGCCTTTGCCAGAGCTGCGGAGGCATACAGTTATGGTGACGATGGATTTGCTCAGCGTATTTACGATTACGCTAGTAAGCAATGGTTTATGTTTGCTAGCCCCGTTCTTAGTAACGCTCCCAAACGAGGAGATAAACCTAAAGGCCTACCTATCAGTTGTTTTCTTACCTATGTTGGCGATAACCTTCATAGCCTCATTAGCCATAACTCTGAGGTAGCATGGCTGTCTGTTAAGGGCGGTGGCGTAGGTGGACATTGGAATAGCATCCGTGCTGTATCCGACATTAGTCCAGGACCTATCCCTTTTATGAAAGTAGTAGATAGTCAGATGACTGCCTACAAGCAGGGCAAGACACGTAAGGGGTCTTACGCTGCCTACATGGATATCAGCCACCCTGACATCATAGAGTTCGTTAACTCTAAGGTTCCTACAGGTGGTGACGTTAACCGCAAGCTACTTAATATGTTTAACGCTGTTAACGTTACAGATGACTTTATGCAGGCTGTGGCTGAGGGTGCTAAGTGGGAACTCAAGTGTCCTTCTACCGGCAAGGTAAGAGAGGCAGTAGATGCCCGTGAGCTATGGCAGCGCATCCTCGAAGTGCGTTTCCGTACAGGGTCACCTTATGTGAACTTCATAGATACAGCCAATGCGGCTCTGCCTGCGGCTCAGAAAGAGATGGGCTTGAAGATTCACGGCTCTAACCTCTGTAACGAGATTCACCTAGCCACTAATGATGACCGCACTGCTGTCTGCTGTTTATCCTCTGTTAACCTAGAGAAGTATGACGAGTGGAAAGATACTACCATGATCCACGATCTGGTACGCCTGCTGGATAATGTGTTGACCTTCTTCATAGACAACGCACCAGATGAGTTGAATAAGGCTAAGTATTCGGCTCAGCGTGAGCGTTCTATTGGTCTGGGTGCCATGGGATTCCATGGGTACTTACAGTCTAAGGGTCTGGCATGGGACGGATGGCAGGCATCTTCTGCTAACTTCAATATGTTCAAGAAGATCAAAGAGCAGGCCCTTATCGGTACAGCTAAGCTGGCAGACGAATTAGGCGAACCTGACGACATTAAAGGGACAGGAGCACGGAACGCTCACCTGTTGGCTATTGCACCTAATGCTAACAGTTCTATTATCTGTAACTGTTCTGCGTCCATAGAGCCTATCAAGTCTAACGCTTTCACTCACCGTACTCGTGCCGGTGCCAGCTTGGTTAAGAACAAGTTCCTAGAGGCTCTGTTGGAAGAGAAAGGCAAGAACACAGACGTTGTATGGAGGCGTATCATTGCTCACGAAGGTTCTGTTCAAGAGTTAGAGTTTTTGTCGGACGAAGAGAAGGCAGTGTTCAAGACAGCGTTTGAGATAGATCAGGCTTGGGTAGTTGAGCATGCAGCTAAGCGCCAGCCATTCATCTGCCAAGGACAGTCTGTTAACCTGTTCTTCCCATCAGGTAGCCCTAAGTCCTACGTCAACGCTGTACACCTTAAGGCGTGGAAAGACGGACTGAAAGGTTTGTACTACCTCCGAACCAATGCCGGTGTTACAGCCGACAAGGTGGGTATGCAGGTAGAGCGAGACGCACTTAAAGACTTTAATGGGGACGGAGAGGAGTGCCTATCATGTCACGGTTAAGCGAGGAGCTAAAGGACATGCACACAGAGCATGATCCTGTTAACCACCCTAAGCATTACACGAACAAGGGCATTGAGGTCATAGACTACATAGACGATACTGTTCCTGACTCGTACAGCTTTTACATGGGGAACGTACTTAAATACGTTTCTCGCCACATGAACAAGAACGGTAAGCAGGACTTACTTAAAGCAAGATTTTATTTGGAGCGCATGATAGATGAAGCCGAATTTTGAAACCCTAGAAAAATTAGTTAACCAGTGGGGAGAGGATAAAGGTATTCTACCTTTCCCTAACCCTATGGCTCAGTTTGCTAAGACCCAAGAGGAAGTAGACGAGCTTAACGATGCCATCAAGGCTAATGACCGTGAGGCCGTAAAGGACGCTATAGGCGACATTATGGTTACCCTTATCATGCAGACAGGGGCATGGGGCCTTAGCGCCTCAGAGTGCCTAGACGCAGCTTACAGCGAGATTCGTAGCCGTACAGGCCAGATGGTAGACGGCATCTTTGTTAAAGACGTAGAAGAGGAGAAAGCAAATGACTGAAGAAGTTAAGACAGTAAACATTGGTGGCACAGAGTATCCAGTAGATGATCTGTCCCCACGAGCTATCCAGCTAGTGAACATGCTCTTAGACATCCGTGCTAAGAAGGCAGAGCTATCCAAGCAACTGGATGTGTACAGTGCCGCTGAGCAGACCTTCAACGCTATGCTAAACAAGGAACTTGCTGAAGATGACTCGCAAGGAAATGAAGGATGAGTTTACCGACCTCGTAGACTACTACTACGAGAAGCTAGAGGATTGCACCTCTCTTAAGGAGGTGGTAGAGTTGAACTGGTACTGCAAGGATCGCATGGTGAACCTAGCATACAAAAGCTTCAACGAGACTTGGGACACTGGTTGGTGTCTCAAGAAAAACGACTAAGGGGCTTCATGCCCCTTTTATGTGTATTTAAGGTTTAAATATGAAGATAGAGATATACGGAACAGAGGCTTGCTCCTACTGCACTAAAGCTAAAGAGCTGGCTATGGATGCGGCTAGCAACTCCACTAATGTCGAGGTGTACTACATAGACCTGATGAACGACATCAGCCTAGGCGAGCTAGAGGAGCGGATAGGTACAGTTAAGACAGTACCTCAGATCTTCATAGACGACTGGCATGTGGGGGGCTATAAAGAGTTCCAGACAGCAATAAACACAGCTCTCATCAAAGCGGGAGGTTTACTGTGAAGGTCGAACTGATAGATAGTGCTGGCGGGGACTTATCCGTAGTTAACTCAGCACGGGTAAGCTTTAATAAAACCGCAGATAGACTGGAGGGTAAGGATGTCAAGCTCATTCATTATCTGGCTAAGCATGAGCACATGACACCTTTCCGCCACAACTTTATTCAGCTTCGTTGCAGCGTCCCTTTATTCCTTGCTCGTCAGTTGATGAAGCACCAAGCAGGGCTTACATGGAACGAAGAGAGTAGACGATACGTAGATAGCGTACCAGAGTTTCATATGCCTAACGGATGGCGTAAGCGTCCTGATGCTAGCATTAAGCAAGGGTCTGGTGGTCGTCACCCATATAGTCCTAAGTGGCAGCGCTTGTATGAGCATCGTGTAGAAGAGTCCGTAGAGTTGTACAGGATGATGCTGGAAGATGGTGTTGCACCGGAGATGGCACGTATGGTGTTGCCACAAAGCATGATGGTGAACTTCATTTGGTCTGGTAACCTTCTTGCTTTCTTCCATGTGTACACACTACGTAGTGGTGAAGGGGCACAAGAGGAAGCTGTTGTGTTTGCTAAGCTACTGAAGGAAGCGGTGCAGCCAGAGTTCCCAGAGAGTTGGGCAGCTTTAGAGGCACGATAGTGTAGCTGATAGGTTACATTGTTGCTTATATGAGTACTTAAAGTACCTAAATATAACCATTAGTATATACTATTAAAGTGTGTACATGACACAGTAACGTGTACATTTGGCGCAATTAAGTGTACACGAGTGACACATTATGGCGCAATAAAGTGTTTGTTATATGGCTACAATAGGTACTCACAGTACCAACATTAGCTATATAGTGAACTGAGGATCAAGCAACGATCAAGCAAACGAGGGCTAGATGGATGTCTATAGGAGAGATTATACTGGGCATGGCAATATTCTGGGCCATTGCAGAGATAGTTATCTTTATCTTTGAAGACGGAGGTGACGCTTGAAATACGAACATGCTGATGTTAAATACAACAACGGTGAGGGTGCTCTTCTCTGTAGTAACTGCCGTGTCATCATAGCCTATGGCTTTGACCATACAGATGAAGAGCACTACTGCCCTAAGTGTATAGAGAAGAGGAT
>Ga0102954_1000416_pt1 | contig 13022 bp, 14 predicted proteins | sample SalPonA_C_H2O_MG_FD_78511 | JGI IMG/M metagenome (GOLD analysis project Ga0102954, IMG submission 78511) | Water microbial communities from South San Francisco under conditions of wetland restoration - Salt Pond MetaG R2A_C_H2O_MG | ecosystem: Environmental > Aquatic > Non-marine Saline and... | reverse complement strand
TCTCACTCTGTATTATCAGTAATATAGTCTACTTGCATCTTGATGTCATCAAGCTTAAATAGATCGTGTATTAATCCTGCAAGTTCTGCATCTTTTCATTTTCTAAAGAAATTTCTTTTAGCTAATCTCTTTGAGTGAGAAGCTACTGATACAGAATGCTGATATCTATTTTCTTTAAGTGTGTTGAACACAATAGATTTAAGGTAAAGATTATGTTTAGAGATATACTCCTTAGCCCCTGAAGGTATATTATTTCAATCTCTTCTCTCTAATGTCTTCGAAGAAGATATTGGGAAGTCGAAATCTTTAATGTGTACTACCCCTTCTTCGTTAAAGTCATAATCTCCTCCATAATCTCTGTTAACAACAACTATTGTTGCTTGTTCTTTGATCATGTCAGAGTTTTCTCATGATTCAAAACCAAGATATCTATCATCTCCCATTATGAAGAATAATTCGTCTGTTGGTCTAGCATTTTTGATTTGTGAAATTGTTTTTCAAGTGTATGAAATACCTTTGTTTTTAATTTCTATATCTTTAACTTTTAATCACTTATGTTTAGTTTTCTTAACTGCTTCTTTAGTGATGTTATATCTATGTTTAGAAGATATTCTTTCTACTGAAAATATTTTATCAGGCGTTTTATGAGTTGGGATAAGCCAAACTTGGTCAAGGTTAAGATCTCCCTTGACTTTCTCTGCTAATTTTATATGGCCCTTGTGTATAGGGTTGAATGTTCCGCCTAATATTCCTATTTTCATGTTATTTAAATATACTCTTTACTACGGATACACTTACGCCTTTTGGCAAGTGTACTGTAAGCTTTTGTCCTTTGTTTTGGAAAGTTATAATGCCTATTCCAGATATTATAATGTCTTGTCTTCCGGCACCTTGTAAAGGATTTATTTCAATCTTTTCAAATTCAGATAAATCCTTATTTTCTTTTTTACCTCTGTGGTATTCTGCTTCATTTGAGAACATGAATTGATATCCTAAGTTCTCTTCTTGTTTTGTTGTTTCGAAGTGAACTAAATCACCTATCGAAACAATTTGACCTTCATTCAATTGATAGTTAACTACATTGATTTCTTTTTCAGGCAACATAATCTTCAATTGGTCTTGAGTTAATTGATTATGCATTGATGTTTCTAATATGAAACCTGGATAATCAGTTACTTTAGTTCCAAAGAAATCTAATTCAATTGGTTTAGTTGTTGTACCTATTGTTCTTGACACTAGGTTGTTGACAATCTCACCTTTAGCTGCGAATAAAGCTTTAATCAATGATGATTTCCCTACATTAGAATATCCAATGATTGAGAAACTATTTTCTGAAGATTCAATATAGTTTGCTAAAGCATCAATGTTCTTTTTATTATAAGTAGATAATAGAACAATGTTTTTAAATTCTAAATCTATGTCCATAGTTAGATTATCAATTCATTCGATAATTGTTTCATCTGGAATAGACTTAGGGAATACATCTACTTTATTTACTACTAATGTAAGCTTGGAAGGTTTAATGTATTTGTTTATGTTTTTGATAACTGTATCTTGTGGATTTAGTGCATCAATAACCATAATAACTTCATCTTTCGCTTCTGATATATTAGTTAGATAGTAATGTGGATTAAACTCTTCTAAGTTATTCTCCCCTTCTCCATAGTGTTCTTTTCTAAAACATCTTTGGCAGAAAAGAGAATCCTCTTTGGGCGAGAATCCTTTTTCATTTATATCTGTGGTTTGTATTTTTTCACCACAACCTTCGCAGTTTTTATAGTATTTCATATTCCTCTGATAATAATGTTTCTTCAACGATTGTTTCTTTAACGATTAAGTTCTCGTTAGAAAGTCTCTTGAAGATCTTTTCTTCAACTCAAGACATAACCTTAGATAATGTCTTCTCAGCTTGAATAACTGGATTAACTAGTATTGATTCACATTTGATAAAGTTAGCTACTAGAACGTCTGTAATGATCATGTCACCGACTATAGCAACCTCATGTGTTTCTAGGTTCTTATCTTTGATAAGTTTACTAATTTTCTTTTTAAATGGTTTCTTTGCATTAGCAATGTACTCATTAGTATTTAGTTTCTCAGCGAAGAAAGAAACTCTTCTGTTAGTGTTGTTTGAAACAATAACAAATTCCATTTCTGCTTCCCTAACCTTTTTACTAAATTCAAAAGCCATTTTAGTTGGGAATTTAGTGAAGTGAGGAACTAAAGTGTTATCAAGGTCACAAATTATCATTTTAATACCTTGATCTTTTAGTTTTTGTAAGTTTATATCTAAAACTGATTCCACATAAGCAGAAGGTTTCATGTAATTAACAAACAAACCAAATAAAAATGAATTTGATTCTTTTGTTTGCTGTTTATCTAGAAATTCTTGTCTGCTCATATGTATATAAATAAAAAAACTAAGTAAAAATTACTTAGATTTTTCGTTGTGAGTAGTTTTGGCATTACATTTTGGACAGTATTTAGCTGTAGCAAGCTTTTCAGGTTGCTTAGTTCTGTTTCTGTCTCCAATGTAGTTTTCCATTTTACACTCTGAACATCTTAATGTTAATCTGTGTCTCATATTAATACCTCTTTTATATTTATATTATAACTTAGAATTCGTCTAGGATGCTTTCTAAATTAAGTTGTCTGTCTATTTCTTTTTCAGTCTTTTCTACAACCTTAGGCTTACCTTGCTCTCCTAATGAAAGCTCTAGATCAGCATAAGCTTGAGTAATTCCTGTCTTAGTTAATTTACTTAATCCTGTACCAGCATCTGATAATTGTATATCTGATTTAGGCGGGATTGTAATGTAATCTTCATTCTCTGTAAGAATGTTTACATTATCAATTACGTCAGCGTCAAACGCGTTAATAATCTTGTATGGGTTTGATTTAACTTGTTTAGCAGCTTGAGAACCTTTTGATCCCCTTGAAGTTGTCTTGATTTCAGATAGTTTAATTCTCTTACCTTTACCGTTATTTGTAACAAATAATAGTTGAGTCTTACCTGAGTCAACATCAGCTTTAGGTGAAACTATAATTGATACAACTTCATCCTCTGCGTTTAAGTTAACGTTTTTAACACCTGCTGTAGCTAATCCAATTATTGGAACATTAGATAGTTCATATTTAAGAACTAATCCTGATCTCATAATTGAAGTTATATAAGCGTCTTGTGTGTTTGTAATCTGGATAGATGCAACAGCATCTCCAGCTTTAACGTTCATGTATTTCGAACCTCTCTTAGTTGTTGTAGAAAGGTTTGCAATATTTGTTTGCTTAACTAATCCATTCTTAGTTGCAGCAACAATGTTTCCTGTGTATTCAAACTCTTTAGTGAATGCTATTGAAACGATTCTGTCAAGACCATCCATTCCTGTATATTGAGAAACGTGATCCCCAACATCTTTTCACTTGTATTCTTTTAGCTTGTATACTGGGATAGTATAGTACTTACCGTTTGATGAGAATAGTACTACGTTATCTGTAGAAGAAGTATTAGATATAGTTAGAACTACATCAGAGTCTCTTCTTCCTAATGTGTCGAATTCTGATGAATCCATAGATCTTGTAGAAACACGCTTGATATATCCTTGGTGTGTTACTACAACAACCACTTCTTCTTCTTTAATTAGATCAGTTTCATCGATAACTATTTCTTCTAGTTCGCCTTCGATAACTGTTCTTCTCTTGATTCCGAATTCTTCTGAGAACTTTTCTAATTCAAGAACAATTTGCTCTCTTAAGTATTTCTTGTCAGTCAGACCTTTTTCGAAGTGTTTACGTAGTCCTTCAAGTTCTTTCTTCTCGTCTGTTAATTGGTTAACATCTGTTGAAGTAAGTCTGTATAGTCTTAAGTTAACAATAGCTTCTGCTTGTCTATCTGTAAAATCGTATTTACTTATAATGTTAGCTTTCGCTTCTGCTTTATTCTTAGAGTTTCTAATAATTTTAATTATTTCATCAATTATAGAAACTACCTTAATAAGTCCGTCAACTATTTCAACTCTGTCAACAATCTTTTTAGCTTCATATCTATATAGGTTTGAATAGATTGTTTCTTGGAACGAAGCAAACTCACCTAAAATATCTACTAGACCTAATAGTTCAGGCTTAGCTCCTTTAATAGCAACCATGTTGATATTGTAGTTCTTTTGTAAGTCTGTCTTTTTATAAAGAACATTCTTAACAAGTTCTGCATCTGTGTCTGGAGATAATTTAACTGTAATTAACATTCCTGTTCTATCAGTATCATCTCTGATTTCTTTAACACCAGGAATCTTAGAATTCCTAATCATGTCATCGATCTTTCTAACAAGATCAGACTTGTTTGTTTCGTAAGGTATTTCTGTAATTCTTAGTTCGTTGCTTTTTTGATCGTAATCAATCTTAGCTCTAAGAACAACTTTACCCTTACCTGTTTTGTAAGCTTCTCTAATTGACTTAGTTGTTGAAGCAGAACCCCCTGTTGGGAAGTCTGGTCCTTTAACATATTTAGTTAAATCAGAAAGTGTATATGATTCATTATTAAGGATATATACTAAAGCTTTAATTATTTCTTTAAGGTTGTGTGGAGGTATATTCGTTGAATAACCTGCAGCGATACCTGAAGCACCGTTAACAAGTACGTTAGGGTATCTTGCAGGAAGAACAACTGGTTCTTTCTCAGAATCATCGAAGTTTGGAGCAAAGTCAACTAGACCTTTATCAAGGTCTGATAATAAATGATCAGTAATCCTAGCAAGCCTTGTTTCAGTATATCTCATAGCAGCTGGGCTATCACCATCGATAGAACCTTTGTTACCATGCATATCAACTAGCGGCATGTTTACTTTTCAGTCTTGCCCTAGTCTAACCATTGCTTCATAAACTGATGAGTCACCGTGTGGGTGATACTTACCAATTACATCTCCAACAACTCTAGCTGATTTCTTGTAGGCTGATTTATGAGTTAGCTTTAAGTCAGACATTGAGAAAAGAATTCTTCTTTGTACTGGCTTAAGTCCGTCTCTTACGTCAGGAAGTGCACGTTCTTGGATAATATATTTAGAATAGTTTCCAAATTTTTCTCCAATAAGTTTATCTAGATTTTCTAGTACTACACCTTTGATTTGCTTACTCATCTTGACCTCCTTCGAAATTATCTTCTAGTGTGAATTGAACATTCTCTTCTATTCACTCTCTTCTGATAGATGGATCTTGTCCCATTAGTATTTCAATAATCCTGTTAGCTTGTTCTGCATCTTCAGAAGATACCTGAACCAGTCATCTTGTTTTTGGATCCATTGTTGTTTCTCAAAGTTGATCTGAGTTCATTTCTCCAAGCCCTTTATATCTTTGGATTTCAAGGTTTGATTTACCGTTTCTTGCTTCTTCCATCTCTTCATTAGATCAAGCATAAACAACTTCTTTAGTGTTCTTGTTTGTTATCTTAAATAGAGGTGGCATAGCAATATAAACCATTCCTGCATCTACTAAAGGTTTCATTAATCTATAGAAGAATGTAAGTAGTAGAGCTTGAATGTGTGCTCCATCGGTATCGGCATCGGTCATGATGATAACTTTACCATAGTTTACTTTGTCTCTAGCGAAGTCAACACCTAGTCCTCCACCTATTGTGTGGATAATTGTTGATAACTCTTCGTTAGCAATAATTGATTTAAGGTTGGCTTTTTCAGTATTGATGATCTTACCTTTAAGAGGAAGGATAGCTTGTGTTTTTCTATCTCTACCTAACTTAGCAGAACCACCAGCTGAGTCCCCCTCAACTATGAATAGTTCTCTATCTTCTGCTTTTCTTGATTGAGCAGTAACTAATTTACCAGCGAATGACTTTGTCTTAACTTTCTTAAGTTCTCTAGTCACTTCTCTAGCTCTTTTAGCTGCCTCTCTAGCTTTTTTAGCAGCATAAGCTCTCCTAATGATGTCAATAGCTTCTGACTTATTAGAGTTTAAGTAGTGCTTAATATTTTCGTAAATAACTTGTTCAGCATATTGTCTTGCTTGGTTTGAAGATAGTTTTGATTTAGTTTGACCTTCAAACTGAAGTAGTTCTTCAACAAGGTAAATTGAAACAACAGCAAAGATACCTTCTCTGATGTCATCACCATCAAGTGATTTACCACCTTCTTGAAGTTTATTTGCTTCAGCATATTCGTTAATAGACTTAGTTAAAGCTGTCTTAAACGCAGTTTCATGCGATCCACCTTCAGGTGTAATAATATTGTTTACGAACGATTTAATTGTTTCGTTGTTTCCTGATGTATATCTGAAAGCAACCTTAAGGTTTATCTTATCGTTGTTTGCATCAAATGCATATACTTCAGTAAATGATTTTTCTGTTGCTGAAATATCTTTAATGAAATCTACTAAACCTTCTGGATAGTGGAAATCATAATCTGTTTCATTCTTTTTATCTTTAAAGCTGATTTTTAATCCAGGGTTAAGGTAAGCTAACTCTTTTAATCTAGTTGCAATTATTTTACCGTTAAAGTTAACAGTAGAAAACATAGTTGCATCTGGTTTAAATGTTACTTTTGTACCTTTTTTAGTTGTTGAACCCACTTCTTTAAGAGGTGTAGTTGTTTTTCCACCCTCTGTGAATTCGATTAGGTATTCTTTTTTATCTTTGTATATAGATACTCTTAGGTATGTTGAAAGAGCATTAACTACAGATGAACCTACACCGTGTAGTCCACCTGACATTTTATATCCTGAATCTTCTCCACCAAACTTACCACCGGCGTGTAGAACAGTAAATATTGTTTCTACAGCTGGTTTTTTAGTTTTAGGGTGAATGTCAACAGGGATACCTCTACCGTTATCTTGTACAGAAACAGAGTTGTCCGAATTAAGAACAACTTTAATTTCGTCAGCGTGACCAGCTAAGTGTTCATCAACTGAGTTATCTACTATTTCCTTTACAAGGTGGTGTAGACCTTTTGAGTTAGTATCACCGATATACATACCGGGTCTTTTACGTACTGCGTCAAGGTTTTCTACTATTTGTATGGAACTTGCATCATATTTCTTAGTCATTCTTATATCCTTTCTGTGGTTCGATGTGAATTCTATTTAACAATATTATTCACTCATTAAAGTTTTTAATTTCTTTTTCTTTTAATTCTTCGATTATTGATCAAAGTATTTTAGTTATCTTATACTCAACATCATTGTTTTTGGGGTTTCCTCAAATGTTATTGATTGATTTAATATAAGATATTAGTTTTGGTACTAATTTCTCTGGGAATGTAGAGTATTTAATTAGGTATTCTTCTACTTTCTCCAGTTGTTCTTTCTTGTGGTTCAAGAATATATCTATTTCTAGAATATTCTTTTTAAGTTGATTTTCATTATTTATATTGCAGAAATTTGTTAATTCTGGACCACCAAAAACGAATGAGTCATTAACTCACTTTTTGAATTCTCTTTGTTGGTTTGAATCTAGTTTAATTTCCATAATATAAAGAACAAAATTGAGCTATGCTCAATTATTATTTACGTTTTGTATATTGGTTACCTTTTTTAGCGTTTTTCATAGCCGACATTGTTGACCTGATTTGCGCTTCAGAAGGCTTTCTACCCATTGACATGTACATTGCTCTAATTTGAGACTCTGAAATTGGTGGGTTTTGCCTTAATTGTTTTTCAATTAATTTCTTAGTAATGTAGAAACCTAAGAATGCCACTACTGGCATTAATGACCCTAATACTATTGCTGCTATTGATCCTGGATGCATATTATAGTTCTCCTTCTTCTTTTTTGTTCTTCTTAGCTTGTTTTTCTAACTCTTTTTGCTTAAGTTCTTCTTCAAGCCTTCTAACTCTCTTTTCGTACTCTTCTTTAGCATTTTGTGCTTCAAGTAGTTCTTGAGGTGTTTGAGCTTTGTTTTCTATTTCATTTAGTTTTTCAAGCTCTTCTTGTGGTGTGATAACCGCACCTTTTTTAATCTTAGGTCCTTTATCACCGTTTCTTTTAGCTTTTTGATTAGCTATAAACCTTCTTCATTTTGGGCCATATATGTGTCATTTAGCGTAAAAGTAAACAACGATAATCAATATAATAATCGATATCATTAGCATATATAATCCGAAGTAATTTAATGTATTGTATAGTTCTGGTTTCATATCCGTTTTTAATTATACCTTTTTTCAGACCCTTTCTTATATCTCTTGTCTCTTGAACCTTTAATAAAGGCTACTAGATCTTCTTTATTTGATTCTCAATAAATCTTTGCATAATCAATGAATTCTTTATTAATGTAATCTAGAGAAGTATCTTCTATTTTCTTTTCAGGTTGATACCTGAATATTCTATCCCCTAACGCCGCTGTACTTAGGAAGGCATCAAGATTTTGTCTTGCTGCCAACGGTGAGTTGATTACGGCTGACAAAGGGTTTGCGGCAGGATCTTTAATAAGTTCCTTACCTTTTTTAACTTCATAATTGTTGTCTCCACCAAATGTTTGACCAAATGATAGTACTTTAATCGATGTATAGTCTACTTTTAGATCAGACATTGCTAAAACAACAGATAGTAATGAAGGGTTGTTTGTCGCTAACCCACCATCTACTAGCATTGAACCATATTCTTCTTTATGTGGTTCAAAGTAGAATGGTGCAGCTGCAGAAGAATATATTGCATCCTTAACAGTCATGTTTCTATATCTTTGATTTAGAGATTTGAATTGTTTAGACGAAATAACTGCAGGTGTTCCTTCAGAATAGTTCTGAGAAACAAATATAAATGGTTTTTTTACTTTATCAGAGTATTTAGCAACAGTTGTGTCTGGCGCTAAGTCTGATATAAGTCTTTTCACATTCTTATTATCGTAACGAGGCATTAACTTCGTTTCAAACATTTTTAGAAGTGATAGTTTATCTTCGAATATTCCGTATTCATCGTTTTCGAAGTAACTAACTACCTTTTCGAAGTCTAAATCTTCTAAGATAGCTATTGTAATGAATGATCCGATAGATGTTCCAGCGAACATATCGAATTCATCAAATAAATTAATTCCATACTCCCTTTTAAGTTGTTTTATAGCGTAAGCAGTGAAAAAACCTTTAAGACCTCCACCATATATCGATAGTATCTTAAAATCCTGTTTTTTCTTCTTAAAAGGGTTTGTAAATTTCATATTAATCTATTCTTGTTGGTGCTTTAGTCATATCATCAGCACCTGATGTTGATTTAGGGAATGCTATAACATCTCTAATAGAATCTCTATTTAGCATTATAGATAATACTCTATCAAGACCAAGAGCAATTCCTCCGTGGTATGGGATACCAAACTTTTGTGATTTTAAGAATCAACCGAAGTTGTCTTCAACTTCTTGCTCTGACATTCCAAGTACAGAGAACACTTTGTTCTGCATTTCAACGTCGTTGATTCTTATTGCTCCACCACCTATTTCAGATCCGTTAAGAACAAGGTCGTAACCTCTAGTCATAATTTTTAATAACTCTTCTTTGTTATCTGTTGATAAAGTCATTAATTTTTCTTTATCATCAGCAACAGGAGCTGAGAATGGGTTATGAACTGAATCTAATTGACCTTGTGAGTTCTCTTCGAACATTGGTCAATCAGTAACTCAAAGAATGTTGAATTGTTCATTATCAAGCATTTCAAAGTTGTCTGCTAATTTAACTCTTAGTCTACCAACTATTTCAGATGCTTTTTTGTTTTCATCTATAACCATGAATACTGTGAAGTTTTCAAAGTTAGCTTTATTCTTAATTGATGCAATTTCTTCAGCTGTAAGAAGTTTTAAACTTCCTTTAACAACTTCGTTGTTTTCAATTCTTGCTCAAGCAAGTCCTGAAGCACCTTGCATTTTAACTTCTTCTTCTAGCTTTTTGAATTCTCCGTTAGAAATATCTTGTTCAAAGGCTACTGATATAACTTCTTTACCTTCATTAATGCCTGAAGATATAAAGTTGATCTCTGTAGATTTTAAATCTTCTGTTAGATTAAATAGTTTGTTCTCAAACCTTGTATCAGGTTTATCTGAACCATATTCAACCATTGCTTGTTCATAAGACATTCTAGGGAATTCTTCAGGAAGGTCAACTTCTTTAAGGTCTTTAAATAGCTTCTTAACTAACGTTTCAATATGTGCTTGAATTTCTTTTTCGTCTGCGAAAGCTATTTCAAGGTCAAGCTGAGTGAATTCAAGTTGTCTATCTGACCTTGAGTCTTCATCTCTAAAACATTTAGCTATTTGGAAATATTTATTAATACCACCATACATTAATAGTTGTTTGTAAACTTGTGGCGATTGAACTAACGCATATTGTTTACCTTCGTGGTTTTCTGAAAGAACTTTAAGTTCTTTAGCACCACCAGGTGATGATTTAGTAATAACTGGTGTTTCGATTTCTGTAAAATCATTTCCGTAGAAGTATTCTCTGATTATTCTATTAAACTTAGATCTAAAGATTAAAGCTTCTTGTATCACAGGTCTTCTAATATCTAGATACCTGTATTCCATTCTAACTGGTTCTAATGCGTCAGTAACATCATCAATGATTAATGGCGTTTGTTCTGAAGCTGAAATAAGAGTAATTGTTTCAGCTATAACTTCAACTTCACCAGAGTAGATTTTATCGTTCTTGTTTTTTCTCTCAACAACGTCACCTACAACTTCTATTACATATTCACTTCTTAACTGGTTTGCTAGTTCATGGTTTTCATTGGCTGAGTCAACAACAACTTGTACAAGTCCTGTTTGATTTCTTAGGTCAATGAAAATAAGCTCACCCATTCTTCTAGATTTTTTAACTCATCCTTTTAAAGTGATTTTTTCGCCTATATTGTTTTTGTTAATTTTGAAGTTTGTACTCATTATTTTCCTTTTTGTTGTTTAATGTATTTTTCTTTTTTAATTCACATCAAACCGTATATTAGAACCAACAAGAAGAAGATTCCTCCAACAACCGATAATATAACTATCGATGCTGTGCTCATTATGCTTCCTCTTTTGTTTCTTCTGAAGCTTCTTGCATTTGTTTTGCTCTAGCTTCTGCTTGTTTCTTAAGGTTTTCTTTTTCCTCGTCTGTTAGCTTCATTGAAGCGTTAACAAGCTCTGTGTAGAATTTAAGAACTGCTGTTTTAGCTTTTTCTTTTCCTTCTTCTGTTTCTTCTGGTTTAGCAGCAAATACTCTAAAGTATGCTTCGTCATAAGTCATAAGAACTTTAACTTCGAATTTCTCCATATCAACTCTTATTTCTCTTATTTGATCGTAAACAAATAGCTGTGCTGCTATTTCTTTTTGTCCTTGTGCAACTTGGATTAAGGCGTGCTTACCTATAATTGTTTTTCTTGCCATTATATATTTTTCCTTATTTCTTCTTTAGTGTCCATGTTTTTAACAACATATTCACCTGTTTCAATTTCGTTATCACCTAATACAATTAGATATTTGAAATTGATTCCATCTAACTTTTGAAGTTTCTTATTAATCTTCTGTGTAGATAGATTTGTTTTAACTGATAGATTATCTTTTCTTAGATTGTTTGCAATCTTAAGAGCTTCTACTTCTGCTCCTTGTGAAGTAATGATCATGTAGTCATAAACTTCTTCAGAAACTAATTTTGATTTTGAAGCTAATATTAATCTTTCAATACCCGCAGCAAAACCTACTGCCGGAACTTCTTTGTTTGAATCTATTTTATTTACAAGTGAATCATATCTTCCACCTGCAATAATAGTTGACTTAGAGCCTAGTGCTTCTTCATCAGTTGAAACAAACTCAAATACAAAGTCGTTATAGTAATCTAAACCTCTAACTAGGTTTTGATCTTCTTCGAATGATATTCCTAGCTTAGTTAAAGCATCTTTAATTTCAGAATATCTTTCTTTGTTTTCTTCTGAGATAAAATCAATTAATTTTGGTGCATCTTTAACGATTGCGATATCACCTTCATCTTTAGAATCAAGAATTCTAAGTGGATTATTGTTTAATCTCTCTTTAGAGTCTGAAGATAATGCTTCAGACTTGTCTGATAAATATTCAACAAGAGCTTGTGAATATTTAGTTCTATTATCTGCTGTACCGATTGTATTGATCTTTAATACATATTTAGATATCTCTAGTTTGTTAAGAATTTCTGTTGCCAACTGAATAGCTTCAATCTCAGCAACAATACCTTCTTCACCAAATAATTCTGCTCCGTATTGGAAGAACTCTCTTTGTCTTCCTTTTTGAGGTCTTTCATACCTAAACATTGAATCTATATAGAAAAGTCTAGGTTTGTTACCTAGCTCAAGCAGTTTGTTCTCTAAAGCAAGCCTAACAGCTGATGCTGTACCTTCTGGCTTAAGAGCTAACAATCTTTCTTTTCTATCAACGATTGTAAACATTTCTTTGTTTACGATGTCTGAAGAATCCCCTGCCGTTCTTTGGAATAGTTCCAATTTCTCAAAAGTAGGAGTGATGATTTCTTCAAGATCAAAGTTATTTGATAATGAAGAAAGAACATTAAATACTTCTTTTAATGTCTTTGCTTCTATTCCGTAATAATCTCTTGTACCTTTAATTTTGTTCATTTTCGTGTTTATTAATTCCCTCGATGTATTCTTCATCTACATCAAGATTTTTTGATAGATTAATATCTCTATCGATTCTATTCATTCTCTTCGCTTTCCTTTGATCATGTATAACTGTGTACATAACCGGAGTTAGTATTGCGTTTGAAACAAACACAACTCCCGAACCAATTATCATAACAATGATTGCAGGAAGAGCTGTTACACCTGTGAAGTAAACCATTAATGAAGTTAATGTAATGAATCACAGTGATAAAGCGATAACTAATACGTTTGAAGTGGCCGTTGATTTCTCGTAAGCATGTTCAATGTCAAGTCCTTTATTAACGTTGTGTGTCTTGTTAGTTAGGTTCTTTGCCTTAACAATAACAGACATCAATAATACCATTATAAATCCTAATCAGAATAGGTTTGTGAATGGGATGAATAGTATTGAGAATACTGAGTATGTAACTAGCATCTCC
>Ga0102954_1000415_pt1 | contig 13041 bp, 11 predicted proteins | sample SalPonA_C_H2O_MG_FD_78511 | JGI IMG/M metagenome (GOLD analysis project Ga0102954, IMG submission 78511) | Water microbial communities from South San Francisco under conditions of wetland restoration - Salt Pond MetaG R2A_C_H2O_MG | ecosystem: Environmental > Aquatic > Non-marine Saline and... | reverse complement strand
TTGCCAGCGCACATGGCTGACCTGTTTGAGCGTGAAGAGCGCTTACAGGTGCTGGATAACGATCTGGCGACGGTACAGCAGTACGTTGCTGAGCACTGCCACCGCGGCTAATCATCCTCTCTGCCCGGCTTAGCCGGGCAGCCTCTTTTTGAAAGATTATTCTGAGGTAAGCCCATGCCAAGCTTCTTCAGCCTCTCCTAGATTTTCTGGTTCTTCGCCGCCCCCGATCATCTCCTTGTGTTTATGCTGCTGTTTGCGCTCATCTGTTTATGGCTAGGTTGGCGTCGACTTGGCAGGAGCGTGCTGGCAGTCAATCTACTGCTATGGCTTGCCTTGATATTGATGCCGCTGGGTGACCTGCTACTGCGTCCTTTGGAGAGCCGTTTCGGACCGCCTGATCTAAGGTCGCTTGAGGTTGAGGGCGTTATTGTCCTTGGTGGCGGCGAGCTGGCTGAAGAGAGTGCTATCTGGGGTGCCCCTCAGTTCAATGCAGCAGCAGAGCGCGTGATGGTTATTCCCGCTCTCGCACGTCAATTTCCTGAGGCAAACATTCTATTCACTGGGGGAAGTGGATCTGCACTTCGGCAGGATTATAAGGGGGCGAGTGTGGTCGCCTCTTATGTAGAACAGCTGGGACTTGAGGGGCGTCTGATTTTAGAGTCAGAATCCAGAAATACCTATGAAAATGCACAATTTTCGACGAAGTTATTGGGCGGCGTGCCTCAGGGTAACTGGCTATTGGTGACCTCGGCGTTTCATATGCCTCGGTCCGTCGGTATCTTTCGTCATCAGGGGTGGCAGGTCACTCCCTATCCTGTTGATTTCTATTCGCTTACCGCCGATGGAATGCGTTTGGATCCTAAACTTTGGCAAAATTTGCGCGACCTAAATACCGCAGTACGTGAGTGGATTGGGCTGATCGTCTACTACTACACCGATAAGACCAGCGAGCTGCTGCCGGGGACAGATAATGAGTGAACAGGTAGAGATACAAGAGCGCAAAATCGGCGTTATTCCTCCGGGTCTGCAGAGGCTACATCCAGTACTGGCGCGCATTTATGCAGGACGAGGGTTGAGCAGCGATCAAGAGCTCAACAGAAGCTTGGATCAGTTGCTGCCGGATGTGCATCTCAAAGGGATAGACCGTGCTGTTGAGCGACTGGTTGTGGCACTTGAGCAGCAGCAATCGGTGTTGATATTAGGTGACTTTGATTGTGATGGTGCCACAAGTACAGCAACGACGTTTTTGGCACTGAGTCGTTTTGGTTTCAAAAAGGTGGACTACCTTGTGCCTAACCGATTTGAGTTTGGTTACGGCCTTAGCCCCGAAATTGTCGCCGTCGCGGCCCAGCGTTTACCGCAACTGATTATCACTGTAGATAACGGTATATCGAGCATTGAAGGGGTTGCAGCGGCAAATGCGCTTGGAATCGACGTGCTGGTTACCGATCATCACCTTCCCGGAGAGACACTGCCTGACGCCTGCGCGATTGTTAATCCCAATCAGCCGGATTGCGATTTCAGCGCCAAATCGACCTGCGGTGTAGGGGTTGTCTTCTACGTTATGATCGCGTTGCGCCGCAAGCTGCAACAACTGGGCTGGTTTGAGCGCGATGGTGTGAACCCCCCAAACCTTGCTGATCTGCTGGATCTAGTGGCCCTGGGAACCGTGGCGGATGTTGTACCGCTGGAGGCAAATAACCGCACACTGGTCTATCAAGGGCTTGAACGCATTCGGCGCCGTCGTGCGCGCCCGGGGCTGCTTGCACTGTTAGAGGTTGCGGGCCGTCAGCCTGAGCGCATTTCAGCCTCCGACCTCGGGTTTGCCGTTGCTCCACGTCTCAATGCTGCAGGCCGTCTTGATGATATGAGCCTAGGTATAGAGTGTCTGCTGACGAATGACGCTGAGCAGGCAATTTCACTGGCACGAGAGCTGGATCAGATGAACCGTGATCGCCGGGGAATTGAGCAGCAGATGCAGCGTGATGCTCTTGCGGCACTGGAGCAGATCACACTGGATGAAGCGCACATGCCAATAGGCTTGGCGATTTTCGACCCGAGCTTCCATCAGGGTGTTATCGGTATTCTGGCATCCCGTTTGAAGGAGCGTTTTCACCGACCCGTGATTGTTTTTGCACCCGGGGACGAGGGCGAGATAAAAGGCTCAGCACGCTCGATCTCGGGTTTTCACATTCGTGATGGACTGGATGCGATTGCTGCAAAAAATCCAGGGTTGATTGCCAAGTTCGGTGGCCATGCGATGGCGGCTGGGCTGACCATCAAAGCGCAGGACTTTGAACGATTTAGTCAGCTGTTTGACCAACAAGTACAGCAGGTGATGATGCCTGAGGATCTGCAGCGCTCGCTGATGACCGACGGCCGTTTGGAGGCGCGAGAGTTTACTCTGGAGCTGGCACAGTTGCTTCGCGATGCGGGACCTTGGGGCCACCAATTTCCGGAGCCAAGTTTTCATGGAGAGTTTCGTCTTTTACAGCAGCGTATCGTGGGGCAGCGCCACCTGAAGCTGGTGTTGCAGGAGCCTCAATCGGGTCTGGCGCTGGATGCGATCGCATTTAATGTGGATACTGAGTTCTGGCCCAATACCGATGTACAGCGGGTTCACCTGGTTTACCGTCTCGATGTAAATGAGTTTCGTGGCCAGCGTTCGTTGCAGTTGATGGTAGAGTGGCTGGAACCGAGATAACAGAATAGGGAGATAGGCATGAATGATCTGACAACGGCTGAACTGGGTATTCTGGTAGATGTGTTTAATCGGGCCGGTGTGGCGGCCGACGGATCCGCAGAGGGGTCATTGCGAACGTTGATCGAGCAGTTACATTCCGAGCGTCTTGAGCTTGAGTCGATGGATTTTGATGATTGTGCGGGTGGCGCGTGCAAACTCTAACTAAGCACAACAAACCTTACTATGTTGGCGCGCACGTCAGTGCTGCAGGCGGGGTAGAGAATGCACCTATGAATGCAGCCAAAATTGGTGCTAATGCATTTGCGTTGTTTACTAAGAATCAGCGCCAGTGGAACGCTAAGCCGTTGTTACCAGAGAGCATAGCGGCGTTCAAGGCTAACTGTCAGGCTCAAGGCTTCTTGCCAGAGCAGATACTGCCGCACGACTCTTACCTGATCAATCTGGGACATCCGGAGGCTGAGCCCCTGGAACGTTCAAGAGCCGCATTTATTGACGAGATGCACCGTTGTCAGCAGCTTGGGCTCTGTTACCTCAATTTTCATCCGGGCAGTCATCTGAAAAAGATCGATCTGTCGGATTGCCTTAGCCGTATTGCTGAGTCGATCAATATAGCTTTGTCTGAATCCGAGGGAGTGACTGCTGTCCTTGAGACCACGGCAGGACAGGGCACCAACCTCGGCTGGCGCTTTGAGGAGTTGGCAGAGATCATTGAACAAGTTAAAGATCAGTCGCGTGTTGGCGTCTGTATCGACACTTGTCACATCTTTGCTGCTGGTTACGATCTGCGCACTGAAGAGGCTTGCGAGCAGACCTTTGGTGATTATGAGCGGCTGGTGGGCTTCGACAAGCTCTGCGGTATGCACATTAACGACTGCAAATCAGCTTTTGGTAGCCGAGTTGACCGCCATCACAGCCTAGGTTTGGGGGAGATCGGCTGGACACCGTTCCGCTTTATTATGCAGGATGATCGATTCCGGGGTGTACCGCTCTGCCTTGAGACCATTGATGACACTATCTGGGATCAAGAGATTCAGCAGTTGCGGAGTTTCGCTAGAGAGGTGGTTCTTGAGGGGGTGTGAAATGAGCGCCTGGGAACCTGCATTTAGTGCTTCAGATGCCGATATCATCAAGAGTGAGACCGCTTTTCAGGGTTATTTCCGTGTGGATCGCCTTTGGGTAAGACACGCACGGTTTGCCGGTGACTCGATTGAGATCTGTCGTGAAGTATTCAAGCGCGGTAACGCGGTCTGCGTCTTGCTGTACGATCCGATCGCTGATGCTGTGGTAATGGTTGAACAGTTTCGAGTGGGAGCGCTGGCGGCCCAAAGCCCTTGGATGCTAGAGGTTGTTGCGGGCATTGTAGAGCCCGGCGAGTCTGCAGAGGACGTTGCCCGGCGTGAAGCGGTTGAAGAGGCTGGCCTGCAATTGGATGAGGTTCAGGCGATAATACGCTACCTGCCCAGTGGAGGTGGCTGTGACGAGTGGATCGACCTGATGTATGCTGAAGTGGATAGTCGCGATGCGGCAGGCATTCATGGCTTGGCAGATGAGGGTGAAGATATTAAGGTGCATGTGATACAAGCCAACGATGCGTTTAAACTAGTGCGTACCGGAGCCATTAATAGTTCGCCTGCGATCATCGGCTTACAGTGGCTTGAATTGAACAGAAACAGACTCTATCGCGGTAGTTGAAGTACGGAGAGTGATAATGGAGCGAGCAAAGCGGAAATACGTGCCAGATTTGGTAAAGCAGAGCGTTATCTGCGAAACCAATTACGCGCGTCTGCGTCGTCTGCTCCCTGCCGGTGACACTCAGCGCGAATACCGCGTGGATTGGCACCGTTGCGACTACCGCGTATCGATACGCATGGACGAGGAGTTTGCCTACACCTCCACGCTGATTCTGAGCTATTGGCCGGAAAGTGCCTCTCCCTGGTTTAACCCGCAGACCTTTGTGGTACGCCTTTACCATGATGCGCGCATGGCTGAAGTGGTCTGTCTACAAAAGCGCAAGCAGCTAAACGGACGCTACGATTATCCAAACCCAAAGATGCACCAGCCAGATGAGAAGTTTCAGCTAAATCAGCACCTTGCAGAGTGGCTGAGTCATTGTTTGGCGGCGGGTGAAAGTCTGCTGCCAATCTCTGTAGCGGGTTAGCCTGTTTACTAATGCAGATTCCAGCTGATACCCACTTTATTTACGTGCACGGTTTCAACAGCTCACCAAAGAGCTATAAGGCTCGTCAGACCTTGCACTATTTCGAGCAACTGGGTGTCGCTGATCAGTTATCTGTTCCGGAGCTATCGCACTTTCCCGCAGAGGCAATAGGCCAACTTAGAAACTTAGTTGAAAGAGCCGATCGGGCGCTGTTGATTGGTTCTTCGCTAGGTGGCTTCTACTCCTCTTGGATTACAGAGCACTACAACAACGCTCGCGCGGTGCTGGTTAATCCTGCCGTGGCACCACACCGTCTGCTCAGCCCCCTGCTGGGCGAAACAGAGAACTATCATACGGGTCAGCGCTACGACTTGACCGAGACCCATATGCGGCAGTTAGAGGCGCTCTATCTTTCTCAGCTTAATCATCCAGAGCGCCTGTTGCTGTTACAGCAGGAAGGGGATGAAACGCTGGACTATCGTGATGCGGTTGGGTACTACTCAGCAAGCGACCAGATAGTGCAGCCTGGCGGTAGTCACGCCTTTGAGGGCTTTGAAACTATGCTGCCGTGGATCATAGAGTTCGCTACAGGAACATTAGATCCCGAGATACTCACGCATGTGCCTCGGGTTTAGGAGATTGATGTAAACATGGCTAAAGATTATAACGCCGGTTCAATAGAGGTACTCAGCGGTCTGGATCCGGTTCGCCGTCGACCTGGAATGTATACTGATACTGATCGGCCTAACCATCTAGCACAGGAGGTCATCGACAACTCAGTTGATGAGGCGCTGGCTGGCCATGCGAAGCAGATCGATATTATTCTGCACCCCGATAACTCTCTGTCAGTTAGCGATGATGGTCGCGGTATGCCGGTCGATATCCACCCCGAGGAGGGGGTGCCGGGTGTCGAACTGATTCTTACGCGCCTGCATGCTGGTGGTAAGTTCAACAATGAGAACTACAACTACTCCGGCGGTCTGCATGGTGTGGGTGTATCGGTTGTTAACGCACTGTCTAAACTGCTTGAAGTTCAGATAAAGCGCGATGGTCAGGTGCATCGCATCAATTTCGCCGATGGCGAGAAAGTGTCTGAGCTGGAGGTGATCGATACCTGCGGAAAACGAAATACAGGCACCACCCTTAGATTCCTACCAGACGCCTCCTACTTTGATTCGCCAAAATTTAGCGTCAGCCGGTTGCGCCATAATCTGCGTGCAAAAGCGGTTCTCTGCCCGGGGCTACGGGTCACATTTTTGGATCTGAGTCAGGGCAAAAAAGAGAGAGAGGAGTGGTACTACGAGGATGGTCTGGTGGCCTACCTTAAAGGCAACACCCAGGTGTTTGAAACTCTGCCGGAGGAGCCGTTCAGTGGCAGCTTGCAGGGTGAAGAGGATGCTGTTGAATGGGCTGTTCAGTGGCTCAAAGAGGGTGGTGAGATGACCACCGAGAGCTATGTAAACCTGATTCCGACGGCGCAGGGCGGTACTCATGTGAATGGTCTGAGAACCGGTCTGTTGGAGGCGATGCGTGAGTTTTGTGAATTCCGTAACCTGCTCCCCCGTGGCGTAAAATTGAGCCCCGAGGACATCTGGGAGCGTTGCTGCTACATCCTCTCAGCTAAGATGCGAGACCCACAGTTCTCGGGCCAGACTAAAGAGCGTTTATCTTCGCGTGGCATTGCGGCGTTCATCTCCGGCACTGTAAAAGATGCGTTTTTACTGTGGCTGAATAAGCACGTTGAAGAGGGTGAAACGCTAGCGGAGATGATTATTGCCAATGCACAGCGTCGTCTTCGTTCGGCCAAGAAGGTGGTTCGCAAGAAGGTGACCCAGGGCCCTGCATTGCCCGGAAAACTGGCTGATTGTTCTGGCGCTGAAGCGATGAAATCTGAACTTTTTCTGGTAGAGGGTGACTCGGCGGGAGGCTCTGCTAAACAGGCACGCAGTCGCGATTTTCAGGCAATCATGCCGCTGCGAGGTAAGATACTGAACACTTGGGAGGTGGAGTCTGGGGAGATTTTAGCGTCGCAGGAGATCCATGATATTTCGGTGGCGATTGGCGTGGACCCGGGTTCAGATGACCTGTCGGGTTTACGTTATGGAAAGGTCTGTATATTGGCTGACGCGGATTCAGATGGTGCGCATATTGCCACGCTTCTGTGCGCACTCTTTTTGCGTCACTTCCGTCCGCTGGTGCGGGCCGGACATGTATATGTCGCTATGCCGCCGCTCTTCCGTATTGATCAGGGTAAAGAGGTGCACTACGCCCTGGATGAGTCAGAGAAAGATATGATCATCGAGCGTCTGCGTGCGGAGCGTAAGAATGCCAAGATCGGTGTGCAGCGCTTCAAGGGGTTGGGTGAGATGAACCCTCTGCAGTTGCGTGAAACGACGATGGCACCGGATACGCGCCGCTTAGTCCAATTAACCTTGAGTGAAGGCGATGACACCGCCGAAATGCTGGATATGTTGTTGGCTAAAAAGCGGGCAGCGGATCGTAAAAGCTGGCTTGAGACTAAGGGTAATTTGGCTGACGTGGTCTAGGTTTTTCAGTGCTGTTTAATTTAATGCGGGGCTTTGAAGCGTTTAATTACTCAACAAATAAAAGCAATTGAAAACCAGTCGAGGCAGCTAAAGATTTGCCTCAGAGCTCATCTCTGTTATTTTGTGTTGACACTTACGACTATAACAAGAGCAGTGATTTGATAAAGCACGCAGTCGATTCCGAGTATCCCCAGTCTGAAAGATCGGTTGCTATTGTTGTTGATCCTCAGGGGTGTATAGCTTCCCTGAGTCACTCCCCTTGTCCGGTGACTGGATATCTCTCGGAAGAGCTCATCGGTAAAAAGATGGGCGCGTTTTTTCCGCCACACTTTGATGAGGGCTATCTAAGAAATATCCATGCTTACTTTTTAATCGCAGATTCGACTAACTCCTCGTTTACTGAGCCTGTGGTATTACCCTCGAAATCCGGAGGGGAAGTTTACGTCAGCGCTGATTTACTTCCGATTTCAGACAATGAAGGTTGTTTGGCGCACTATCTAGTCTCTATCGAAAAACGAGTAGGCGCAGGCGTAACTGAAGATGACAGGGAGTTAGATGCTACTTACGCTTCAACAAACCTGACTCGCCGGCTTGAAAAGGCACTCCAGTTTGCAGGTATCAATCTGTTTAAAATTGATGCAGAGACCGGTGAAGGCGCTTTTATCTACAGCGCTAGTGGGCAAAAAACATTTTTGAAACCTGAACTCTGGTTGCCGCTCGTGGAGCCTGAATATCGCGAGCTGGTTGAGAAATCGCATGATAGACCCGGCCCAGCGATTGAGTACGCTTATCGGCCAAACGGTCCGGCTATGCCAGTACGCTGGTTGAGTCAGGCCATCATCGATCAATACACCCTACCAGATGGCCGCATAGAGAAACTGGGCTTTTCAAGAGATATTACCAAGGAGCGACGCTATGCTGAGCAACTTAAGTCGCTTGATGCACGCTCAGGTGGCATTACCTCGGAGGCTTTGCGAGCCGTCTTCGCAGATCTTGTTGCCGATCACCCCCTAGATAGATTCAGCTTTTACGCCATTGATCTCCTTGCACATGATTCAATTCTCTGTGAGCGCGAAGGGATTTCTGAAACTGAAGTGCTACAAGCGCTTTTTCTAAGGATGTTCCAGTTTTTAGAGACGCAGGGCTCAATCGCCGGTTCACCCTTAACCCGATCTGGGCTGTTGGTCTTGGTCAATCATGAGGTGAACGAACGATTTACTCTGTTGTTGTCGACATTGTGTGATTCTCCTCTCCAGGTCAAGAATCAATCGATCAGCTTTTCTGTGCGGTGTGTACGCTGCGATTACCCAACGGATGCAGTTGGCTACGACTCGATATTGTTGAGTCTGCTTCGCACCCTTAGCCTCGCCGCGAAAGAGAACAAGCCTTTCAGACGCTATCAACACACTGATTTTGAAGATGAGAAGCTTTCAGGAACTGAATTCATTGGTGATATAGACGATGCTTTTCGTCGAGGTGAGTTTCGGCTCTTTCTTCAGCCTAAGGTCGATGCGAGACCGCCCTATCGGATTATCGGTGCTGAAGCCCTGCTTCGCTGGCAGCACCCACACGAGGGTCTGTTGGCTCCCGATCGGTTTCTTGAACTGCTGGTTAACACGCACTGGCGGCCAAAGATTGCGAAGTGGGTTATCCATGAAGCGGTATCCATGCTGACGCAAATAAGAGAGGTTGATCCACGGCAAAAACTCGCGTTTAACCTTACCGCCTATGATTTATGTGATCTCGATATACTGGGTGAACTGCTCCGGATGCAAGAACAGTCAACCTTTCCTGCGGAATCTCTGACGATTGAGTTGAGTGAATCGCAAACACAGATTTCACCGCAAGCATTACACCGCTCTATCCGGGCTGTTAAGGCGCTCGGCTTTAGTCTTGCATTAGACGATTTTGGTCAAGAGATGAGCTCTCTCAGTTATCTTGTGAATCTACCCTTAGATGAAATTAAAGTAGACAAAGTATTTCTTGATGAGTCGATGGATACCGAGGCGACAGACAAGGTGATAGCGTTCGTAACTGACTTTGCTCGAATCAAAGGTTGGTCGACCGTCGTTGAAGGCGTCGAGAGTCAGGCTCAGGCGCTGCGAGTACAGGCCTTAGGAATTGATGAGGCTCAGGGCTACTTTTTTGGAAAGGCTGTACCGCTAGTCGAATTTATCGCCCTAATTCAGCAGCAACAGCCGTTGAGTGACTGAGTCGTTGAACGAAGCTCCTCCCATCCGAATCATGTGCAATTTTCATTGACCGACGCTGTCGGTCCTGCATAAGGGACTACACTTCTAGTTAGCACCGGTATGGGTGTCAAAGGAGTAGTTGAATGTCCGGTCATATACCCAGAGTCATCCTGCTGAGTGTCTGTCTATTGTTGGCGCCCCTGACAGCTCACAGCTCGATGCTCTGGTATGATTCCAGCTCTGACATGGTAACGGAACGTGCGCTGGGTCTATATGCCGCTGTGCTGTTGGCTCAGCATCATGCGATTGAAACTGAGGATTTGAAGTTAACGCTGCAGCGAGCCGATAGCATTGATGAGGTCGATGCTGCTCACACTCGGGTCTTGGATCAGCTTATCACCCGCTTTTCCCTCGGGCAGTTGCCGACATCAATTGACCCACTCTGGGACCACCCCGAGCCCGATTTTGACCTGATCAAACTGCGCCATGAGATACTCTCTGCGCCTGCTTTGTTGCCAGCGCTGGAAGCATTGTTACCGCGGCACTCAGACTATCAAGCGTTGGTGGACCTCTATCACAAGCAACCATCTACTCAAACAGAGCCTGATAAACTCGAATTTCGGGGTTTCTTCAAACCCGGTCAGGTGCACCAAGACATACGGCTGGTTCGTGAGCGCCTGAGTTGGTTGGGCTATCCTGCCCTAGATGCCGTTTCCGAGCTGGTGCCGCGTCTGTACGATGATCTTTTGGTCGAACAGATTCGAAAATTTCAGGGCGATCACGGTCTGGACACCGATGCTATTATTGGTCCGCAGACTTTGAGGTGGCTCAACTATTCGGCAGGTGACCGGCGAGCCCTGATAGCTGCTGTTTTGGAGCGTTGGCGCTGGCTTCCGCGGGAGTTGGGTGAGGAGTATTTACTGGTCAGTATTCCTGGTTTTGAAGTGCGCTATTTTGATCGGGGTGAGTTAATTGAAAGTCACATCAGTATATCAGGCAGACCTTCGCGTCCCACTCGCAGCTTTGTAGCGCAGCTTGAGCAGTTTGTAATAAACCCTGACTGGACAGTCCCACGCCGCATCTTGATGCGCGATCTGGTGCCCAAAATTCTCGCTGATCCAAACTACCTAACTCAGCAGGGAATGCAAGCAGAGCGGTTGTTCGGCGATCGTTGGCAAGCGGTAGAGAATGATGAAATTAATTGGGCAGCGATCAGTTGGGACGATAAGGATGTGCGATTGGTGCAGGCACCAGGAGAAAAGAACGCCCTTGGTCAAATTAAGTTTCACATGCCCAATAGCCACGCGATTTATCTGCACGACACACCAAGTAAAGAGCTCTTTGCCGACGCCTCTCGGGCTTTCAGTTCGGGGTGTATTCGTGTTGAGGGTGTAACTGAATTAGCGAAGCGGCTAATGCACGGTGATATAGAACAACTGGAGTTATCACTGGCTCAGACTGAGACTAGATGGCTGCGTCTACCTAAACCGATACCGGTTTACCTCTTCTATAATCGTGCCTGGGTCGATAGTAACGGCCGGTTGCAATTGCGCGATGATGTCTACGACGCCGACAGGCAGTTTTTCGCAAGATCGAGGATTAAGTTGAATAACTCTCAACTCGCAGAGCGATAAACTCTAGCTATTGGGCTATCTCAATACTTAATAATTGGTTAATCTTTAAGCAGAAGGTGCATATATAAGTACCTCGCATAGAACCATATGGTCGGAAGTTACCCGGGGGAGAGGTATGGCCAAGTTAAGTAGTGCCCACAAAGAGGGTGAATTGTTGTCGCGCCGAGGATTTATAAAGTGCGCAACGCTTGCTGTCACGGCAGTATCTTTTCCATCCGTTGCTTTAGCCTCACAAGAGCGCGCGGTCTCAACTGTTAGCGGCCAAGAGCTAGTGGCGACCGGTAATGAGCGTGTGCTTGCATTCAGGCACCTGCATACAGGGGAGACACTTAGACTCACCTACTGGTCGAACGGCCAGTATCTGGATGAGTCCCTCTCCGAGATCAATCATCTGTTACGGGATTTCCGCACCGGTGAACGTTACAAGATGGATCGCGAACTGATGGACCTACTCTATCGATTACAGGTCTCAACGGGTAACAATCGGGCATTTGAGATTATTTCAGGTTACCGCTCACCCAAGACTAACGCCATGTTGCGCACTGGCAGTTCGGGTGTGGCGAAAAAGAGCCTACACATGCAGGGTCAGGCGATCGATGTTCGCCTGCCCGGTACTGATCTGAAGCATCTTCATAGAGCCGCTCTGGAGGCAAAAGCGGGTGGCGTTGGACTCTACACCGGTTCAAACTTTCTCCATCTTGATACAGGGCGTGTACGCAACTGGGGTAAATAGATTTACGCATAGACAGTTTCTGGGGCTTCAAGTAAAATACCGCAGGTTTTGCCAGCGTGATCCGCGGCAGCCCTTCAGATGGCAAGTTTTCTAGAGCGAGGTGAACCTATCAGTTTAGCCTCGCTTTTTTACAACTATGCCCCACAGTTTTAAGTTATAAGCGAATTCGCGGGGAGGTCACATTGACGCAGTCAGCCATTCTAGCCCTTGAGGATGGATCAATTTTCAGGGGAGTGTCGATTGGCGCCGAAGGCGAGTCAGCGGGGGAAGTGGTATTTAACACCTCAATGACTGGCTACCAAGAGATCCTCACCGATCCATCTTACTGCCGTCAGATCGTTACTCTTACGTACCCGCATATCGGTAACGTTGGCTGTAACGATGAAGATGCCGAATCAGATCGGACCTGGGTTGCCGGTTTGGTTATCCGCGACCTGCCTTTGATGGCAAGTAATTTCCGTTCAGAACAGTCTCTCGATGCTTACCTTAAAGAGCGCGGTATTGTGGGTATCGCCGATATCGATACACGTCGCTTGACGCGTATCCTGCGCGAAAAAGGGGCTCAGAACGGCTGCATCATGGCGGGCGATAATATCGATGAAGCCAAGGCGCTAGAGTTGGCTCGCGCTTTCCCTGGTCTAAAAGGTATGGATTTAGCGAAGGTGGTTACGCGTGATGCTGCCGATAGCTGGCGTACATCCACATGGAAACTGGGCAAGGGTTCTGCAGAGAAAGCAGATGCTGAGCAGCCATTTCATGTGGTCGCTTACGACTTCGGTGTGAAACACAACATTCTGCGCATGCTGGTGGAGCGTGGTTGTCGTCTTACCGTAGTGCCTGCACAGACAGCGGCCGCCGATGTCCTAGGGCTCAACCCTGACGGTGTATTCCTGTCTAACGGTCCTGGCGATCCAGAACCCTGTGACTACGCAATTGAAGCGATAACTGAGATATTGCAAACAAATATACCCGTGTTTGGTATTTGTCTGGGGCATCAGCTGCTTGCGCTGGCTTCAGGTGCGAAGACCGAGAAGATGAAGTTTGGTCATCATGGGGCTAACCACCCTGTGCAGG
>Ga0102954_1000414_pt1 | contig 13073 bp, 25 predicted proteins | sample SalPonA_C_H2O_MG_FD_78511 | JGI IMG/M metagenome (GOLD analysis project Ga0102954, IMG submission 78511) | Water microbial communities from South San Francisco under conditions of wetland restoration - Salt Pond MetaG R2A_C_H2O_MG | ecosystem: Environmental > Aquatic > Non-marine Saline and... | reverse complement strand
GATACAAATGAGAATTTCACTTTAAATCTGTATGAATACTCAGATTGGCAATGTCATATGTTTGGTAGCAATGGTGATGGTATCTCTTGGAGACCGTTGAAAGGCAAAGAGCCAAACTGGTTCTGGCGTAAGATGCAATATCTTTGTTTTGGTAATAAGTGGGTAAAAGACAATGAAAAATAGATACGGCAAAGAATACTGGTTTGAACAAGTTAGCGACAAAACATATCGCTTTCATATGGAAGAAGATGGAACAAAATACATGCGTATGGGTGGACGTGAAGGTCAGGACAAACTGGATATGGAAGACATTGGATTCTTTGACCCAGCAGGCGGTCCGTTCGTCTGTGTTGGAGAAAAAATCTTTTGGGATGAAATATCTGGCGGTGAGAAAGGTGAAGCGTTTTTGACTGTCAAACGTATAATGAACCGTGAAGATGGTATTTACGTTGAGGTGTAAATATGAAGATTGAAATTGCAGACGACCAAATTGACTTAATTATGATTGAAGAGTTGTACACACAGAGAGATTTCTGTGACGAAGATTCGGTAAAATCAGCATGCCGAGTCCTTTTAGAATTTTATGGAAAAGACCCAGACGCTGTTATTGATTGGACTAAGAAATGATGAAATACGCTAATGTAAAGTTTAACAATGGTGATGGTGCTCTACTTTGTAATGCATGTCGAGTGATTATTGCTTACGGTCATGATCATGAAGATCGTTTACACTTCTGTGAATCATGTTCAGACATCTTCATTGAGAACCCAGGTTACTTCTACCATAAGTTTCGTATCATGAAGTCTCAGAAAGAAGAAGCTGATAAGAAGCTTAAGTTTGGTTCCAATCCATTTGGTTGTGAATAAATGTCACACATTGAACTAAAGTATATTATACCAATGATACCTTAGAAATATCGTCAATTTCGGCGTAGGCCTTATATATAATAACATGGAAAGGGAATTTTTCCGGGCCGACAAATCAGGAAGAAAAGTTGGCGTGTTGGTGATAGGCGGTAACACGAAAATTAAGGTGCCTTATCTCTATATTAAAAAACCAACTAATAGTAAAAGGATTTACTAAAATGAAAAAATTAGCAATCGTAGCAGCAATGGCTGCAGCTCTTTCAATAAACGCGCAGGCAAACACTTCATTCAAAATTGAAGGTACCACTGAAACTCTAGAATCTGGCTGTTCATTCTTGAATGTAAAGGACGGTTCTATGGCATGGGACGAAGCTAACGGTATCTGGTACACTACTGGTGACGGTCAAGTACGTGTTAAAACTCGTGACGTTATCTCTGTAGTAGTAGACAACAACAAAGAGTTACAGGATGAACTCGGTACTGTTGATAATCTAGTAGATGTTGCATATGACGAATCTTCTCTAACTTGGGAGAACCCACGCAAATCACCAGCTTCTGCTGTAGGTACTAACGATTACACTGTTTCGAACTTGGACGGTGGTAACGTTCTTAACTTAAAAATTGACCACACATTGACTACAACTGACAGCTATGTGGCTGAATCAAATACTGCTTACCACTTGGTAAACGTAGTTACTTGTAACATCTAATAAGAGGAATAGCTATGCTTATAAAAAATATCATGACAATAGGCATAGCCTGGGTGCTGGCATCTACAGCCAGTGCCCACTCTATGGCACCAGGATACCAAAAAGAAATGGCTTATGGTGCCACTCATTCAATGGTCTATGACTTAAAGAATGAGTTCGAATTCCCCATCGTTCTTCGAGTCGATGTATTTGAAAAGGACGGAACCACTCCTGCTGATGGGTGGAAAGTTGATCGCCAATTATTCAAAATGGTACCAGGCAGCAAAAAACAAGTAGCAATAACATTCAAAACCGAAGAGGAGAGAAAGGTTATTGTATGTTCTGTTTTGGATAAGGTAGGGTACGATGAACAAGAGCCAACAACTATCACTCGCGTTTGTTCTCGCTTGTGGCTTTACAAGTAACGCATTAGCTGTTACCAGTCAAGTAGATAAGTACAGAACCCATTCCGGCACTGAATGTGAAAAATCGTACAACTCAGGTAAAGATCTTGAGTTGAGCCTCGAAGCAGATCCAGAAACTGATGAGAAGAAAATCATGCTGACGATGACTATTGAATTCGGCAGAGGTGGTTTTGAATCTCAGAGAATAGATTGCCGCACTACAATGATATACGAACAAGATCGTATGTACCTAGAGAACGAAAGGTTGAAGCTAGAACTTGAACTACTTCGTAGAAAGGTAGAGGGTGATCCTACCGCTGGCCAAACAGCCAATTCATCAGCAACCACAGATGGAGACGATTGGTGAACGAACGAGATCTCATCCGGGCTTTCTTTATTTTATTGGTATTATTGGAAATTGCATGTATAATGTATGTCTGTAGACCACTTGATAAACGAGCAGATGAAATCATTGAAGCGATTGAAAAACTTGAACCCCCTGGAGCTGGGACATCATTCAAAATGATAGGGACTGTCCCGCCAAAGAATGAATATAACTTTGGTGGTTTCTATAATGGATTCCCATCAAACAGCGAAAACATATCATCAAATGACAATTGGTGAGGAGAATTGAAATGACCAGTTTTATGAATGCCGTTGCTATAATAGATAAAGCAAATTCCAATAAGTACGCAATCAGTACAAGTCCATACTCAGATATGCCAGAAGTGTTAGAAGAAGCCTTCGGTATGTGTATCCAACAAATAAGAGAATTGGTAGAGAATCTACCTGACGAATGTGAAAGTGAAGAAGGCCATCGAGAAATACACAACTTTAAAGGTATGTGTTTAGCTTTAGGATTAACTAGCCTGAGTGCTGAAACACAGGCATATCTTTCCAATCCCCATATGTATGACAAGGATATCTTCGAAGAACAGTTGCAGGAAGCACTAGAAGATTTTCAGGGTATTACTGAATTGTTATAACATTATTCCAAAATAATATAAAAAAATGTAAAAAAGTTGTTTACTTCATCTAGATTTATGGTATAATGGTTACATAATCAAATGAAGGAAAAACATTATGTCTACTTTTACTAACGAAATGATTGACCAGTTCTGGACTTCAGTGGATGATGTACGCAAAGATGATGAAGTATGTTGGGACACTGTGATGTGGGACATGTTCTTTGCCTTCCCAGAAATGGAGAATGATAAGAAGTTAGTACGTGATCTGTACAAGCTGATTGATTCTGTTGAAACTATGATGTGCTCTTAAGGAGAAACATATGACAATGCTTACTTCATCTCGCTGGTCAGCTTACTATGATAGTGATGCTGGTAACTACATCCTAGAAGATTGGCTTCACACCAAAGAGTACACGGTACAGGGTTACTCAGAGCTCTTGCTTATTGCTCGTGAAGTGTTCGCCAAAGAGGGTATGTTCCCAGGCGAAGTAAATCGCCTGATTAAGTACGTGAAACAAGAATTGGATATGGAATAATAAGGAAACTATATTATGATGAATATTGATTTTACAAAAGTTACAAATGTTGAGTTAGATGGTCTACATGATCGTATGCGTTACGATTCAGACTACTGGTGTGATGTGTTCGCAACCTACGCTGAAATCGACGGTCGTGAAGCGACCGAAGAAGAATTAGATGCTATCAATGATGATAGTGATTTCATACATGAAGAAATTCTGAGTCAACTATTTTAGTAAGGTAGAAATAGGATCCGAGATGGGATCTATTAAGAAATGCCCAAAGTGTGGATATGAGCTCCGAGAGCCATTCCACATATGTAGACCAAAAGGATCCCTGAGCCTCCCGTTAGTTGGTTGTGAGAGGATGGTGGAGGCAGGAGTCGAAGATGGAAGTCAGTGTTTAAAAGCTATTAAGACGAGCAATAGACCCTTGAGCTGATTTCCTATGACGTAAATGAAGGAACTGAAATCCATATTGTCGGTGGTGGGACGTTCCGGAAAACAGAGGTCCATATGGGTGTGGCCAATCACCCTATAAATAAAGCAGAGTGTAAGCGGTGGGGTTCAAATCCCATTTAATGAAAGGGTAGACAATAAATTAGCAACACCTCAGTGTCACGTTGGCAAATTAAAGTCAGTCACTAAACGCCATAGACTGATTACGTAAGTACACTAGGTCGTGTATGGAAGTTGCAAAGCTGGTGAGATGCGTAGGCCAGCGCCACTAATTTAAAGGTGCCCATATGGCCATTACAGTTCTATTAATAGAGGATGATGCTACTTGTATTTCATACTTTGCTGAGGTTCTTCATAATGCTGGATATCAAGTTAAAGTTGTTAAATCACCTCAACACAGTGAAATAGCTAGTCTGCCTGATGCAGACTTATTGATTACTGATATTGTTATGCCACACGCCAGTGGATTTGATATCCTTCTCGAAATGGAACGCAAAGGGATAAAAATACCTACAATAGCGATAAGTGCCGATAGAGGTATGGTTTCTATGATTACTAAAATTCGAAGAGGTCAACTAGCAGATATAGGTTTGTGTAAGCCAGTATCTAAAGCTGATTTACTAGCTGCTGTTGATTCATCACTAGCTCCAAAATTAAATGATGAGGATTGAAAATGAAAAAAGAAGCTAATATTTTTGATTTAGAACAAGCAATCATGCGTTGTTGGACTTTAACCGATGATATTGATCTACTGTATCGCAATATTGGTGATAATCCAAAGTTTGCTGATATGGACCCTAAATACAAAGACAAGATTATGAATATCTTGCTTGGCATGAACGAACTGTACGAAATGAGATTCAATGAGTGTTGGCGAGAGTTCGAAGCTGTGGCCGGTGAGTATCACAGACGAGGTAAAGACAAAGATTGAAAAAATGGCATAGTATTGCAGCATACGTCTATCTAACAATTTGTGTGTACGATTTTATATTAGTACCAGTTTGGATGGGATTGGTCAGAGCATTTCTAGTACCATTTGACGCTGATATGCTAATACCATTTGAAACTTCTGTACAGTTAAGATTGCTTGAAGCATATACTTTTCAGCATGAACCATTTACACTTAAAGGTGGTGGTTTGTTCCACTTATCATTTGGCGCATTATTAACTGGATCTACTATGTTTAATAGAAGGAATGGCAATGAAGATTAAAATAGGTCCTTATGTTGACGAAGGCGATCGCGACATCAATATCCATATTGATAACTATGACACATGGTCTATGGATCACACTCTAGCAATGATTATCGTTCCGATGCTCAAGCAACTCAAAGCAACTAAACACGGTGCCCCTCATGTAGATTGGGAAGATGTTCCTCATGAATTGCGAACCACGCACTCTGAGGACGAAAGATATAGAACTCACGGTGAGACTGACGAACACTGGTTCGACCGTTGGGACTATGTTTTGGGTGAAATGATCTGGGCAATGGAACAGATCGTTAAAGACGATGACTCTGAGTTCTACTCTGGTGAATCGGATCACATATCAATTCCGGTTGATAAAGATGGTAATGAGGTTCCTGAAGAAGAGGCAGAGTTCTTCGAATGGCGCAAAGGACCCAACGATACATTTGAAGTTGACTTCGATGGTCTCAAAGCGCATCATGATAGAATCAAGAGAGGTACTACATTGTTCGGTAAGTACTTCCAGTGCCTATGGGATTAGGGGGCGAACCCCCTTATTAATTAGCAAGAGGATTATCTAATGCGCGTTGGATCTTCATATTCAATCGATCCTCCACATCCTGTATCTTCTGATCTGTTCTATCTCGTAAATCGGACGCCTTACGATCATAGTCGTTCTGGATGTTGTCCCGTTTGTTCTCAAAACGTTCCTCGGCAGAAGCAATTGATTGGCGAATATCATCCTCAACGGATCGAACTTTATCTTCCAACCGGTCAACTTGTTTCTCTATCCCTAGAATATCGTCTTTTAGCCCTTGCTTAATATCTCGGGTATAATCAATTGCTTCATTTAGTTAATCTTATACTTAATATTACGTTTGCGATGTCCATTCCAAGCAACAAATCCACCCAAACGAAGAGCCCAATACGCAAGATAATTGAGTAAATGGAACCCATTTTGTTCAATGTTTATGTCCCGGAATAGTTGATCTGCTTCTTTTTGAGTAAAATTTGATCCGACTTTCTTTTTACCTTTGAGAACAAGAGTCTCATATTTGTAAATAAAGTCGTGTACCAAACCACCAATTAGAAGAACACCTGTTGGTGACAACCATGAAGTTAAGAACTTAGGAACTGATGCACCATCAAATACAAATCCAGCTGGGATTACATACTTTTGTCCATTGACTTCAAAATGCCAGTCTCGAACTATTCTCCAAGTACGAACTCCCCAAAGCCATAACCATATGGCACCCCAGAATCCCTTACCTGCTGTTTCAATCCTGATTGGTTGCATTTCTGGCATACGTTCATACTTGAACCCTACAATAGATTCTTTTTGATCCACACCAAATAAGTTCACTATCCATCCTAGGATGATTAGTATGCCAACAACAGTGAATTGCCAGTAAGATAATAGCTGACCAGCAATATAGTCGATATTCATTACTTCTTATCCTTTACAGCGTCTGATGCAAAGAATGCTGATACCAATACAGCGATTGATGCAAAGTAAGTTGGGGCAATATCAGCAATCAAAGAGGATGCTTTCTCAAGTCCTAAGAATGAGGTTGCTGCGATACCAATTGGATACACTAGCAAACCAATTAATGAGAACCAAGCCATCTTACGAATCGCATCACGTTGAGCGTCTTTGTCTTCTAGCTCTTTGCGTCTAAATTCTAAGTACATATCCATCTCTTCTTGAGATACGTGGCCGTCACCGTTCACATCGGCTGGGTGAAACCCTTTATTTTCTTCAGTCATAAGTGTTTCTTCCCATTTTGGGTTTAGTCAATGCATTTAAGACTATTTATAAGTAAATAATTGTCAAAAAGATACAAATGTGTGTTTACTTTTACTTTTAGATGGTATATAATGGTAACATAAAATTAGGAGAGAAAATGCATATTGATATTTTTGGATTGGTTGCTATAGTGGCTATTTGGATTACATCAATGATCCATATGTATAAATCCGGTTCTAAAACCGGATTCAGTAAAGGGAATATGATTGGTGTATCAAGTACTCTATCACTATTGGAATCAAGTGGTGTCCTTGATAAAGAAGGATATGAAAAAGTTTTTAAGGTGATGAAAAAATGAAAATACACAATGAGATTATGTCCTTACTACTTGCATTGCTAATCATTGGTGTTGGAGTATATTTAAGAATAATTGATGGTAGTGCTGGTGTGTTTGCATTTTTATCGATATTTGCTGTACTTGCTATACCTATTATATTTGCCAGCATTTTTGATAAACTAAAACATAATAAATATTAGTATAATAATAAAGGCATAAAGCCCTGGGGTTTACTTTTAACTTTAATTTGCTTTTAACTAAATGTAACATTAACTATAGCATCCCCAACTAACCCGCTTCGGCGGGTTTCTTTTTATATAAATATTACAAAATCATCTTAGAGTTACTATGCTATGTTAAATTTTAAAGGATTCCTTTCAGAAATGTACAGCTTCTTTCCTAAATCAGTTGAAGAAATAGAAAAAAGCTTAGGTGACTTTTCTGAACTAAATCGCTTGGACATTATTAATCTCTTTAAGTTTTTACGTGAGAAAGAACCAAGCATCGATACACCAATCAATATTGACCTTAAGAAGCAAGGCATCATCAATGTATCTCGTTCGTTTGATGGTGAAATTAGTTTAGATGATATGCGCAAAGGTGCCAAAATTGAACGTATTCGTATCAAATACGGTAATGGTTCATCTGGTAACCGTGGTGCAAATAACCGTGGCAATCTATTCGAAGGTCAGTTTGCAACTGCGTTAAATAAGTGGTGGGCAGGTGAACCAGTAGCTGATGAAGCAACTCTAGCGGCAATTGAAGATCTTAATAAGACATACAAACTTTCGGAATCAGAAAAGTTTGAAGTTAAAGTTGAGGGTGGCGAAAACACCAAACGACCCATCAAATTCGGCTCTAAAATAATTCTTGATAACCCTAAAGGATCCGGTTATGACGTTGGTAAATCTCTTACCGACATTACAATTGAGACAGACAATGGACCGGTTTATCTAAGTTTGAAATTGGGTGGTACAACAACATTCTTTAATGTGGGTGTGCGCACTATTCTAACTCCTGCTCAAATTAAAGATGGTAACATTACAAATAAAGATGGATTACGACTACTAAGTATTTTTGGTATTGATCCTGTAAAATTTGCGGCAGTGTTCAATGGTGAGGGTGGATCGGTAGATCGTCGTGCGAAGTACAATAAATCCGCAATTAGTGATTTACTTCAGTCTGGAATAGGTTATAATTACCATGTAATTCATAAAATGGGTAAGAAAATCTTGTCTAAAAAAATGGATGAAGCGGCAATGAAAAAGGCTGCGGCAGTGACTGGTGGTGTTACTGTTTACTACGGTGGTAAGACAGGTAAGGGTAAACGAGTTGATGTTGAATTTGAATCAGCTTCATATGTATTCAAAATTAATATACGAGATACTCAGGGTAAAGATGGTTTCCCAACTCGTATGATGTGCGATTTCAAGAGCAAATAATATGAAAACATTTAAGACTTATATCAAAGAGTCGGTAGGTAAATTTGAAAAAGCTTACCATAAACCACTTAAACCATCTCAAAAGAATGCTATTGAACGTGCTTTAGTACCTGAGATTAAAATGTATATGTCGCAAGGGTATGATGTTACTTTAAGAACAACTAGAGATGATGACCGGGGCACTGCTGTATTATTGTACATTAGAAAGAATGGAAAGATGTCAACATTAGTTGCACATAAGTCTATGGGGCCTAATGGTAAATTGGTTGATAAACTATGAAAACATTTAAGTCGTATATTACTGAAGACAAGGGCACAATAAAGCATCATCAATATCAGAAATCATTTGCTCACACTCAACAGCATGCAATTTTGCATAAAGATATTGACGTTGATGGTGACGTTGATGAATTTGATAAACTAGTACCAGATGAAGTTACTGGGACTGAAAAGAATTCAAAGGCGTTACAGAAAAAGATGATGGCCAAGGAAAAGGGTGAAAAGCGTCACGCAAAAATTGGTGTTGCGTTTGAATCATTCAGTGGTTACATCACCGAAGAAAAGAATACCCATATGACACACCTGGAAGACCAGGTCATTTATGGTGGTGTAAAAGGCGCAAGGGAAGCAATTCTAGCATTACGTTCTTTGAGGGATATGCTGTCGGGTTCAACTAAGGGTGCTACTGATGTTACTGTTAAATGGGATGGCGCACCTGCAGTTTTTGCTGGTATTGATCCATCTGACGGTAAATTCTTTGTAGCCAAAAAAGGTATCTTTAATAAGAACCCTAAGGTATACAAATCACATGCTGATATTGAAGCTGATACAAGTGGTGATTTGGCTGATAAATTAAAAGTTGCTTATACAGAATTAAAGAAATTAGGCATCGAAGGTGTTATCCAAGGCGATATCATGTTCGTAAATTCGGATCTCAAGACTGAAAAAATCGACGGTGAAAATTATGTTGTATTTCATCCCAACACTATTGCGTATGCAGTACCACAAAACAGTGATGAAGGAAAAAGAATTGCTAAAGCGCCAATTGGTGTGGTATTCCACACCGAATACCGTGGAGATTCTTTTGAAACAATGAAAGCATCTTATGGTGTTGACATATCAAAACTCAAGAAAACATCTTCTTGGATACAGGATGCCGGGTTGCATGATTTATCGGGTACTGTAACAATGACCGATAAAGAAACAACTGAAGTAACCAAAGCATTATCCATTGCTGGTTCTATATTCCGTAAGATTAGTTCGACAACTCTTAAGCAAATTGAATCGGACAAAAAGCTTTCACAGACGATTGAAACATTCAACAACACCTACGTTCGCAGGGGTGAGATTGTTAGCGATACCAGAAAGCATGTCGATAATTTGATTCAATATGTCAGTGATAAATATCAAAAGGAAATTGATAAATTAAAATCTGAAAAAGGTAAGACAAATAAAGCAAATCAGCGTGATGAGTTTTTAAAGTTCTTTTCAGATTCTAATAAAGCAAATCTCAAATTGATATTCGATCTACAGAAAGCTATAGTAGATGCGAAGTTAATTATTATAAATAAACTTAATAAACTAAATAAAATCAGTACTTTTGTTAAAACCAAAAATGGTTACAAGGTTACTGGTTCTGAAGGATTTGTTGCAATTGACCATATGAAAGGCGGTGCGGTTAAACTTGTCGATCGTATGGAATTTAGTTTCAATAACTTTAGTGCGGACATTGTGAAAGGTTGGGATACGCCGTCTCGATCATAATATATAGGTCAGCATCCGAATGGGAATACATATGCTATCATTTAAAGATTTTTTAGAATACGTTGAATCTGACGAAGATTTAGACAATGTAAACGAAGCTCTAACCCTCCAGCAGCGCATGAAGGCCAAGCAAACTTTTCGTAAGAATAAATCGAAAATTGCCATGGGTCGCAAACGTGCCGAAAAACGAATTGCCAATCCTGAAAAACTCAAGAAAAGAGCTCGTAAACAGGCTCGTCGTGAACTTGAGAAAAAATACCTTAAAGATAAGTCTAAAGATGAATTGAGTTTTGCTGCTAGACAAGAACTCGAGAAAAAGGTCGATAAGAAAAAGGCAGCAATAGAACGTATTGCTCGTAAATTATTCCCTAAACTTAAAAAGGCAGAGCTTGAGAAAAAGCGCGGTGGTGGGAGTAAAGAGAAGTAATGAAAACATTCGGGCAATATATCAAAGAAGCGACTGAAGGTAAGAGTGCTACATTCACTTTTGGTCGTTTTAACCCACCAACCATTGGACACGAGAAACTAATTGAAAAAGTTCACTCACTTGCCAATGGTGGTAGTTACTTTATCTACACTTCACAATCTAATGATAATACAAAGAACCCATTAGATTATCAAACTAAAGTCAAGTATATGCGTAAAATGTTTCCTAGATATGCGCGCAATATTATACTAGATAAATCAATTAAGAGTGTATTTGATGTTCTTACACAATTATACGATAAAGGTTACACTCGTATTCAAATGGTCGTCGGATCAGATCGTGTTCGAGAATTTGATGCTATCACTAACAAATATAATAATGTAAAAGGTCGACACGGTTTCTATAATTTTGAGGGTGGTATCAATGTTGTATCTGCAGGACAAAGAGATCCTGACAGCGATGGTGTCGAGGGAATGTCTGGTACAAAATTACGTGGCTATGTTAGCGATAATAACTTTGCTAAGTTTAGTGAGGTAATGCCTAAGGGCTTCAAAGAAGCTCAGGCTCTGTTTAATGATGTTCGTAAAGGCTTAGGTTTAAGCGAGTCATACTCTTTCCGTGAACATATTCAATTTGAAAGTGTATCTGATACTCGTGAAGCATATGTTCAAGGTGATTTATTTAATAAAGGTGATACTGTTGTCGACAAATCTTCTGCTGAACTTTACACTGTTGCATCCCTTGGTGCTAACTATGTAATAGTTGAAGGTTATGATGGTAAGAAATCTCGTAAGTGGTTGGAAGATATTGAACCACTTGATGAGAAATTATCAGTTAGTGATGGTATTGAAAAATGGATTAGTGATTTCGTTGATTCTGATGCTCCACAGTTTAAGGGCAAATCAAAGGAAAAACGAATTGCTATGGCCATTGCTGCTTTTAACGACGCCAAGGGTTAAGAAGAATGTCTGATTTAGATCATATTGATGCTCGACTGAATGACATCGATAATAAGATAATAAAATTAATTGATTCATTGGAAAAGATAATTGACCAGACAGAATCTATGAACCGATTGAATATGACCACGAATGAATTACATATAAGAGTTAAAGAACACGGTAAGCGTATTAGTGTTCTTGAAGACTATACGTTTTTAAGTAAAAAAAGAATTTTAATGCTGCAGATTATGTCTGTTGGTATTTTTCTAATTGCGACTGCTGGCACAATCGCACAACTATTCTGAGGAAACCATATGTTTACAAACAACGAAAATAAGGCGCTAGCAGATATATATACTGCGATGCTTGAAGCTAAGAAAGAACAAGAAAAGGCTGTTGAAGTCGAAGTAGATGATGAGTCTGAAGTATCAGACACTACTGATTCTAAATCTCAATCAGATGATCCTGCTGCAGACAACACACCTGCTAAAAAGCGTAAAGAAGAAGAAGATCAATCTGAAGCATTAGATCCTGTAGGTAAAGCTGATGCCGACATCGATAATGATGGCGATGTTGATTCCTCAGATGAATATCTACATAAGCGTCGTAAAGCAATTAAAAAGGCAATGAAGGAATCATTTGCCGATCGTGCTGCTGCTCGTGAAAATGCATTAAAACAAAAATTAATGGAAGCAGTCGGTGATCGCAAGTTATCTGAAGAAGAGCTTGAAATGTTCGCTCGTCGTTTGGGTATGCAAGTTGCTGATGTTAAAAAACTTCTTAAACACCCAACTGAAGATATGACAGAATCAGTTGAACTTGAAGAAGGTAAAGGTTTCGAAGTTCAATACATTCAAGGTATGAGTAGTACCGTTAAAACTAAGAAGTTTAAAACCGAAAAGGCCTTTGAAAAATGGCTTGACAAAAACGAAGGTAACGTTGAGGTCATGGCTTTTAGGGATTTAGATGAATCAGTTGAACTTGATGAAAACTGGGCTACTAAAGCCATGATGGGTAAATCACCACTTAAGAAGAAATACCAAGCTCCAAAACATGATGAAGAAGATCGTGCTAAACGTATGAAGAAAAAGATGTACGGTAACATGATGGGTGGTCTTAAAGAAGATTGGGACGAGCAATTAGAAGAAATATTGACCCAGATGGTTGAAGAAGGCTATTCTGAAGAAGAAATTAATGATTGTCTAATTGAAGCTGATATTGTTTCGGCTGATCGCAAAGTTACATCTAAACGTGATCCTCAGACTGGTAAAATGACTTGGACTAAGGTTCCTGCAAAACGTCAGAAATCCATTGCGGCCGAAT